>Ga0207878_100164_pt1 | contig 53188 bp, 48 predicted proteins | sample LinPmetageLP41_FD_184053 | JGI IMG/M metagenome (GOLD analysis project Ga0207878, IMG submission 184053) | Marine viral communities from the Pacific Ocean - LP-41 (SPAdes) | ecosystem: Environmental > Aquatic > Marine > Oceanic | place: Pacific Ocean | collected 2010-08-27 | reverse complement strand
GCTCGACGATGCGTCGCTCCAGGCTAAAACGATCGAGTTTCGCCAGCGTCTTGCCGATGGAGAGAAGCTCGATGCGCTGCTGCCGGAGGCTTTTGCCACGGTTCGCGAGGCCAGCAAACGCGTTCTGGGCATGCGCCATTTCGACGTTCAGGTAGTCGGTGGCATGGCCCTCCACGAGGGTCGCATCGCGGAGATGAAAACCGGCGAAGGTAAAACGCTGGTCGGTACCCTGGCGGTCTATTTCAATGCGCTGCCAGGCAAAGGCGTGCACGTGGTCACCGTCAACGACTATCTGGCCAGCCGCGACGCCAACTGGATGCGTCCGCTCTACGAGTTTCTCGGTCTGAGTGTCGGTGTCATCGCCTCCGGGCAGCCCAACGAGGAGAAGCGTCAGGCTTACGCCTGCGATATCACCTACGGCACCAATAACGAGTACGGCTTCGACTATCTGCGTGACAATATGGCGTTCTCGCTGCAGGACAAGGTCCAGCGGCCGTTGCACTACGCGATCATCGATGAGGTCGACTCCATCCTGATCGACGAAGCGCGTACGCCGCTGATCATTTCCGGTCCCGTCGAAGAGAACGTCGAGCTCTACCGCACGATTCACACGCTCTCCAAGCAGCTCAAGCAGTGCACCGACGAAGAAGATCCGGCTACCGGCGACTTTCTGATCGACGAGAAACAGAAGCAGGTCGAGCTGACCGAGGAAGGACATCAGCAGGTCGAGCAACTGATGCGTGAAGCGGGTCTGCTGAAAGCGGAAGATTCACTCTATGCGGTTCAGAACCTGGGCCTGCTGCAGCACATTCACTCGGCGCTGCGTGCGCGCTGTCTCTATCATCGCGACGTCGATTATATCGTTGCCGATGGCAACGTCGTCATCGTCGACGAGCACACCGGCCGTACCATGCCGGGACGCCGCTGGTCGGAAGGCCTGCATCAGGCGGTCGAAGCCAAGGAAGGGGTCAACATCCAGCGGGAAAGCCAGACGCTGGCTTCCACCACTTTCCAGAACTATTTCCGCCTCTACGAGAAGCTGGCGGGGATGACCGGTACCGCGGATACCGAAGCCTTCGAGTTCAATCATATCTACGGGCTCGATGTGCTGGTGATTCCGACCAATCGGCCGCTGGCACGTCAGGATCTGAATGACCTGGTCTATCTCAGCGCCGAGGAGAAATACGCCGCGATCATCGAAGATGTCAACACGCAGCGCGAGGCCAATCGGCCGGTGCTGGTGGGTACCGCATCGATCGAGACCTCGGAGTATCTCTCGAAGCTGATGCAGGCGAAGCAGATTCCCCACAACGTCCTCAACGCCAAGCAGCACGACAGCGAGGCCGAGATCATCGCCCAGGCCGGCCGCCCTGGTGCGATCACCCTGGCGACGAACATGGCCGGCCGTGGTACCGATATCGTGCTTGGCGGTAACTGGGAAGCCGAGGTCGCCAAGCTCGAGAATCCGAGCGAGGAGCAGATTGCGGCGATCAAGGTCGACTGGCAGCAGCGCCACGACGCGGTGCTCGAATCCGGTGGCCTGCATGTGATCGGCTCCGAGCGCCACGAATCGCGGCGTATCGACAACCAGTTACGCGGCCGTGCGGGGCGTCAGGGCGACCCCGGTTCGACACGCTTCTTCCTGTCGCTGGAAGACAGCCTGATGCGTCTGTTCGGATCTGACCGTGTGCAGCGCCTGATGGGTGCACTGGGTCTGGAAGAGGGCGAGGCCATCGAGCACAAGATGGTTTCGAATGCGGTCGAGCGGGCGCAGAAGAAGGTCGAAGGACGCAACTTCGATATCCGTAAGCAGCTGCTGGAGTACGACGACGTCTCCAACGACCAGCGTCGGGTGATCTACGAGCAGCGTGACGATATCCTCGCCGCTGACGAGATCTCCGATAACATTGCCAGCATTCGTGACGAAGTGCTCGACCAGACGATCTCCGATTACGTGCCGCCGCAGAGCCTGCCGGAACAGTGGGAACTGACGGGACTTCAGGATCAGCTCAAGCAGGAGTTCAATCTCGACCTGCCGTTGGTGCAATGGGCACAGGAAGATGACAACTTCAACGAGGAAGTGCTGCGTCAGCGCCTGCTCGATCAGCATCGCGGCCAGTACGTCGCCAAGGTCGAGGCGATCGGTGGCGACATGATGCGGCGCTTCGAGAAGCAGGTCATGCTCCAGGTGCTGGACACCCGCTGGAAAGAGCATTTGCAGTCGATGGATCACCTGCGCCGCGGCATTCATCTACGCGGCTACGCGCAGAAGAATCCCAAGCAGGAGTACAAGCGTGAGGCTTTCGAGCTGTTCCAGTCGCTGCTCTACAACATCAAGCACGATGTCACTCGTATCCTGAGCCACGTTCAGGTTCGTCGTCAGGAAGAAGTCGAGGATCTCGAGCGCCAGCGCCGCGAAGCGCTGGAGCGTGAAAAGGCTTCCAGTCAGTCGGTGCATGAAGAGGCGGCCGCCGCCGCACAGCAGACCGCCGAAGGCGCGGAGTCCGAGTCCGAGGCTGGCGAAGAAAGCGCTCAGCCGGTGCGGCGAGAGGGCCCCAAGGTAGGGCGCAACGATCCGTGCCCGTGCGGTTCCGGCAAGAAATACAAGCAGTGTCACGGCACACTGAGTTGAGCGGGTTTCGGACTCGGGCCGCGGCTCGTGTCCGCCAAGGAGAATCGAGATGGCGGTAGGTCAGTCAGTATTCCCGATGATGCCCCCCATTGATGGCGTGCGTTTGGGCACGGCGATGGCCGGGATCAAGAAGCCGAATCGCCGTGATCTGGTGGTGATCGAGGTGCCGGAAGGTGCCACGGTCGCGGCGACGTTCACACGCAACGCCTTCTGCGCTGCCCCGGTGCACGTCGCTCGGGACCACTTACAGCATGTGGCGCCACGCTATCTGTTGATCAATACCGGTAATGCCAACGCCGGTACCGGGGCCCGCGGGCGTCAGGATGCCGAGAGTTGCTGCGCCTCGCTGGCCGACCTGGCCGGTGTCGACGTCCATCAGGTACTACCCTTTTCGACCGGTGTGATCGGTGAGCCGCTGCCGGTGGAGCGCGTTGCAGCCGGCTTGCCGGCAGCGTTGGAGTCGCTGAGCGAGACGGGCTGGGCGCTGGCCGCCGAAGGCATCATGACCACCGATACCCGGATCAAGGGTGCCACCACGCAGGTTGAACTCAGCGGTGGCACCGTCACGATCAACGGCATCAGCAAGGGCTCGGGCATGATCCAGCCCAACATGGCAACCATGCTCGGCTTCGTCGCCTGCGATGCGGCGATCGACAAGCCCCAGCTGCAGCAGTGGCTGCGTGATGCCGTGCAGGTGTCGTTCAATTCGATCACCGTGGATTCCGATACCTCGACCAACGATGCCTGCACTCTGGTCGCTACCGGGCGCGGGCCGGCCGTCGAAACGCCAGAAGATGAACGGCTTTTCCGCGCGGCGCTGACCTCGGTGCTGACGGAACTCGCTCAAGCGATCATTCGTGATGGCGAAGGCGCCACCAAGTTCGTCACGCTTGACGTCGAGCAGGCGGCCAGCGTCGACGAGGCGCGGACGGTGGCGTTCACTGTGGCGCACTCGCCGCTGGTCAAGACGGCACTTTACGCCAGCGATGCCAATTGGGGACGCATTCTCGCGGCCGTGGGTCGCGCGCCGGTCGAGGATCTGAACGTCGAGCGCATCGTCATCGATCTGGGTGGCGAGCGTCTGGTCGAGCATGGCGGACGCGCCGAGAGTTATACGGAGGAGACCGGCGCCCGAGTGATGGCTCAGGAAGAGATCATCATTCGCATTCAACTGGGTCGTGGTGACGCGAGCGCCACGGTCTGGACATCCGATCTGTCCCACGATTACGTATCGATCAACGCGGATTACCGTAGTTGAGCGATGTCCAGACGTTGCGAGCCATGTCGACCTCGCGCGTCAAGGTTAAGCTCTGTCTGAAAAATCGACGAGCGATGGCCAGACAAGGCAAAAATCGGCGAAAAAGCGGAGTTTACGAGGGTGTAAATGAGTATTTCGAGCCGATTTTTAACGCAGTATGGGCGAGCGCAGGCATTTTTCAGACAAAGCGTAAACACTGCAGTGGTACGAGAGACTGAGTAAAATGATCAAGAGACGGGTCCACGTAGCGGCAGCAGCCGTCATTCGCGGCGACGGACGAGTGCTGATTGCCAGGCGACCGGCGACTGTCGACCAAGGCGGTCTGTGGGAATTTCCGGGGGGCAAGCTGGCGCCCTACGAGACCGGACTCGAGGCGCTCAAGCGGGAATTGAACGAGGAACTCGGTATCCAGATCGTGCGCGCCCAACCGTTGATTCGCGTGCATCATGAATATGCCGACAAGCATATTCTGCTGGATGTGTGGCAGGTACGTGAATACGACGGTGATCCGTACGGTCGGGAAGGGCAACCGGTGCGTTGGGTCGAGGTCGACGATCTGCCCAACTACCCGTTCCCGGCGGCCAATATGCCGATTCTGCGCGCGGTCGCGCTGCCTCAGGAGTATCTGATCACGGCCGAAGCCGCGGACGATGACGTTTTTTTGGCGCGACTCGAGCGGGCGCTGAAAGAGGACAATATCCGGCTGGTGCAGTTGCGTGCCAAGGAACTGGATGACGCCGCCTACCAGGCGCGGGCGGAAAAGACCCTTGCGCTGTGTCACCGTTATGGTGCGAAACTGCTGCTCAATGCGGACCCCGAATGGCTGCAGCGCGTCGACGCCGACGGCATTCATTTGACCAGCGCACGACTGATGGAGCTCAAACGGCGTCCCATTCCTAGCCATAAATGGGTGGGGGCATCGACCCACGACGATGAGCAGCTCGCTCAGGCCGGACTGATCGACTGCGACTTCGTCACCCTGTCGCCGCTGGCGCCGACGCCGTCGCATCCGGATGCAGTGACCATCGGCTGGCACGATTTCCAGCAGATGGTGGAAACGGCCGCGATGCCGGTCTTCGCACTGGGCGGCATGACACGCCACCATGCCAGTCAGGCGCGCGCTGTCGGTGCTCAAGGTATCGCGTCGATTCGCGATTTCTGGCGCAGCGACAATTGAGCTACGAGCTACGAGCTACGAGCTACGGGCTACGGGCTACGGGCTATGGGCTACGAGCTACGAGCTACGAGCTACGAGCGAAACAATGCCAGCGACGATCGTCGCTGGCATTGTTGCATTTCGAGACTGCATTCTGTTTTTCGCGGCTCGCGGCTCGCGGCTCGCGGCTCGCGGCTTTCGCTATTCCTGACCGCGTTCGAGGCGATCGATGAGCTCGTCGAGTTCGGTTTCGTCCATGTGCGGTTCGCCCGCAATGCGGTGTGAACCATCGGCCCAGGCGCCCAGGTCGAGCAGTTTGCAGCGTTTCGAGCAGAACGGACGGTAGGGGTTCTCGGAATTCCAGACGACCGATTTCTGGCACTGCGGGCAGGAGACGGTCAGCGTGTTGCCTGAACCGGAGTTTGAGTCGTTACTTGGATCGTTACGTCGAGTCATGGGGCGAATGTCGTGTCGGTGGCTGTCGTATCGGTGTCGGGGCGTAGGCTATCGCGTCGATGAAAGGTCCAGTTGGCGATATTTGGCATCCAGTCGGGCAACCTGGTCGAGCAGATGTTGTCGGTCGCCACTATTGTCGATGACGTCGTCGGCTGCTGCAAGGCGTCGTTCCCGCGGGCTTTGCGCTGCCAGTATGGACTCCACCTGCCGCTGATCGACACCGTCCCGCGCCAGGGTGCGCTGGATCTGTATCTCCCGCGGCACATCGACGACCAGAATCCGGTCGACCAGCTGATGTTGGCCAGATTCGATCAGCAGCGGTGACACCAACAGGCAGTATGGCGCGCCGTGACTGCGCAGTCGTTCCAAGTGTGTCAGCAGCCGCTGACGGATTCTTGGATGCGTCTCGTGTTCCAGCCACTGGCGTTCGGTCTCGTCGTCGAAGATCCGGGCGCGTAGCGCGCGTCGGTCGAGCGTGCCGTCAGCGTTGAGTATCGTCGGGCCGTAGCGCTCGACAATCGCCGCCAGAGCCGGTTCTCCCGGCATCACGATTTCCCTTGCGACATGATCGGCGTCGACCCAGCCGATACCCAAGGCACCGAAGGCTTCCGCCGCCGCGCTCTTGCCCGAGCCGATTCCGCCAGTGACACCCACGATCAGTGTGTCGCTCCGGTTTTCGGCCTTGGCGACATCCATGCTCATCCCCAGCCTCCCAATAACAGCGCCTGATAGCCGGCCAACAAAGGGGCGCCGACCAGCAGCACGATCCACCCGGCCAGCGCAATATAGGGACCGAAAGGCATCGTCTGGTCTCGACCTTGACGGCGCAAGGCGATCAAACTCAAACCGGCGATCGCGCCCACGCCCGCGGAAAGCAGCAGCAGCAGCGGCAGACTCTGCCAGCCGAGCCAGGCACCGAGCGCTGCCATCAGCTTGAAGTCACCATAGCCCATGCCTTCCTTGCCGGTCGTCAGCTTGAACAGCCAGTAGACCGACCACAATGACAGATACCCCGCCACGGCGCCCAGCACGGCGCTCTCCAGCATCAGCGGTACGAATAGCCATTGATAGAGCAGGCCGGCCCAGAGTAACGGCAGGGTCAGCGCATCCGGCAAGAGTTGTGTGCGCCAGTCGATCACCGCCAGGGCCAGCAGGCTCAGGCAGGCGCCAATCAGCCACAGGCTTTGCCAATTCAAGCCATGCAAGGCGATGACGGCCACCGTCAGCAACGCCGCGGCCAGTTCGACCAGTGGATACTGGGCACTGATCGGCGTACCGCACGTCGCACAGCGGCCGCGACGCTTGAGCCAACCGATCAGCGGCAGATTGTCATGCCAGGCAATGAAATGCCCGCAGCCGGGGCAGTGCGAACGTGGCGTCGCTAGATTGTAGGTCGAGCTCGCGTCCGCCGGCTGCTCCAGCGCTTCCAGCGCCTCGGCACGCCAGCGCCGCATCAGCATCACCGGCAGGCGCACGATAACCACGTTGAGAAAACTACCCAGCGCCGCGCCCAACACAAACGCCAACGGCCAGATAAACAGAGCGGGAAGGTCGGACAAGGGAAACTCCACGAACACTTAATAGACGGATAGCACCAAGGGTAACGTACCCAAACATTCGGAACCGCCCTTAGGTGTCACATTTCGTTCGATAAGTTAGGCAAACGCTTAGGAACGTGGCGAGCGAAGGTCAGGCTAGGCGAAAGCGCGCGAGCGACCGGAGTTGACCGGTTGTCAATGAGGATCGCGAGTGCGCTTTCAACAACGGCTGGCCGAGCGCAGCCCGTTCATACTTATATAGCGGAACCCATCTGGAAAATGGGCAAATACATCGAAACGACCAGCCCACCCACCAGCGTGCCCAGTACCACCAGGATGAACGGTTCCATCAACGACGTCAGAGCGTCGACCTGGTTGTCGACCTCTTCCTCGTAGAACTCCGCCACCTTGTCGAGCATCGTGTCCAGTTCGCCGGCCTCTTCGCCGATACTCACCATCTGGATGGCCATCACCGGGAAAATATTGGTACGGCGCATGGCGAAATTGAGTTGCTGGCCGGTTCCTACGTCTTCACGAATACTGGCAATCGCACGCTGATGGACCTGGTTACCGGTCGCTCCCGCGGCGGTATCGAGCGCTTCGACCAGCGGGATACCGGCGTTGAAGGTCGTCGCCAACGTTCGCGAAAAGCGTGCAATCGAGCTCTTGTCGACGATATTGCCGAATACCGGCAGCTTCAGCACGAGTTGATGAACACGATAGGTGAATGCGGGAGACCGCTTCATCGCCTGACGGAAGCCAAAAATGGCCAGTGCTACCGCCAGGATCGCCTGCCACCAGTAGGCTTGGGTCAGCTCGGAGAGATGCACGGTGAACTGAGTAAAGGCCGGTAGCTCCGCACCGAAACCGTTGAAGAGACTCTGGAACTGGGGAACGACCTTGACCAGTAACAAGGCGGTCACGCCGAGGCCCACGAGAACCACCGCCGTCGGATAGTAGAGCGCCTTCTTGACCCTGCCCTTGAGGGTCTCGACTTTCTCGCGATAGCTGGCGACACGCTCGAGCATCTTGTCCAGTGCACCGGCTTGTTCGCCGGCGGCGATCATATTGATGAACATGCGATCGAATCGCGAGGGATGCTTGGCTAGCGCTTCCGAAAAGCTGGAGCCGGCGCTGATATCGTTGGCCAGCGTCTCGACCAGGTTGCGCATGGCGGGGTTCTTGAGCGTTTCGGCGACGACTTTACAGCCTTGCAGCAGCGGCACACCGGCCCGAATCATCGTCGCCAGCTGGCGGGAGAACAGGGTGATGTCACGGGCCTTGATCCGCCCGAGCCCGAACATCCCGGTCTTGCGCGTGATGCGCTTCACGATGATCTTCTGCCGCGTCAGCTCCTTGCGTACCTCTCCGATATCGCTGGCGATGAGTTCCCCCGAGACGGCCTCTCCACGCAGATTCTTGCCGCGCCACTGCCAGCGGTGCATGACCACCCGCCGAGGGGCTTTGGGTGACTTCAGTGGTTTGGCTGACTTGAAGGTGGTCGCCATGATCGCTTTCCTGACAGTGAGTCGACGAGGCGTCGAACATGAGTTGAATCTAGAATTGAACGTGAGCCAAGAGCTGAGCGTGAGCCGGGAAGAGATGGCAAGAAATGCTTCACCATCAATCGGTCGTCACACGATTGATCTCCTCGAGACTGGTCACGCCTTGAAGGACCTTGTCGATACCGCTCTGGCGGAGCCCCGGGAACCCGGCGTCGCGTGCCGTGCGGGCCAGCTCCAGAGCGTGGCTGTCGGCCATGATCAACTGGCTCATGGCCTCGTCCACCGGCACCACTTCATAGATCCCGATGCGCCCCTTGTAGCCCAGCGTGCAGTGGTCGCAACCCACGGCACGGTAGAGGGTGGCGCTCGCCAGCTTCTCAGACGAGACGCCTTCTCGCCGCAGCACTTCATCGGGGATCTCCGCCGGCGCCTTGCAGCGCGGGCAGAGCAGGCGCGCTAAGCGCTGGGCAATGATCAGCGACACCGAACTGGCAATGTTGAAGCTCGCGACGCCCATGTTGCGCAGGCGCGTCAGCGTCTCGGCGGCGGAATTGGTGTGCAGGGTCGACAGTACCAGGTGGCCGGTCTGGGCTGCCTTGACGGCGATCTCGGCGGTCTCGAGATCCCGGATTTCGCCGACCATCACTACATCCGGATCCTGACGCAGAAAGGCGCGCAGGGCGCTGGCGAAATCGAGACCGATACGCGGCAGCACGTTGACCTGATTGACCCCGGGCACCTTGAGTTCCACCGGATCCTCGGCCGTCGAGATATTGCGTTCTTCGGTATTGAGCCGATTGATGCCGGTGTAGAGCGTGACCGTCTTGCCGCTACCGGTGGGGCCGGTAACCAGAATCATGCCCTGGGGTTCGAGCAGCGCGGCCTCGAACAGCCGGCGTTGATCGGGGGCGAAGCCCAGCGCGTCGATACCGAAGCTGGCGGTCCGGGCATCCAGTAGACGCAGCACGATCTTCTCGCCGAACACGGTGGGTAGCGTATTGACGCGAAAATCGATGGCACGCTTGGCATCCAGGCGAATCTTCATCGCGCCATCCTGCGGCAGGCGGCGTTCGGAAATATCCAGGCGAGCCATGACCTTGAGTCGGGCGGCGAGGCGAGTGCGCAGGTTGAGCGGCGGTCGCGCGATCTCGATCAGCATTCCGTCGACGCGAAAGCGGATCCGGTAGCTCGCCTCATAGGGCTCGAAGTGAACATCGGACGCGCCGCGCAGAATGGCGTCGTGCAGAATCTTGTTGACGAAGCGCACCACCGGCTCGTCGTCTTCACCACCCTTGTCGAAAGCGGCGGCCTCGCTTGCCAGCTCGGCCTCGCTGGTATCCAGCGTCAATGATTCGCTGGCTTCCCCCAGCGCTTCCAGCATGCCGGAGGTTTCGTGGTGCTGGTAACGCTTGGCCAACGCGCGTTCCAGCTGATCGAACGGCACCAGCACACCCTCGATCGCAAGCCCGGTGGTGAACTGCAGCTCGTCCAGACTCGCCAGCGTGGCGGGGAAGGCGATTGCCACGGTCAGACGGCGATCGTCGCGGGCCAGCGGCAGCACCTGAAAGCGGCGAATGACCTTGTCCGCCACCGCTTCGATGATCGGCAGTTTGTCCCAGTCGACGTGCGTCAGATCCATGAACGGCAGGCCATACTCGCGGGCCGCCAGCACACCGGCTTCGCGGACATCGATCCGGCCTTCCCGAACCAGGAATTCCAGCAGCGTCAGCTGTTTGTCTGCCGCTTCGCGAAACGCCTGTTCGCACGCCTCCGCGCTGATCAGGCTGTGCTCGATAAAACGCTGGGCAAGACTGCTCTGCGCGCGCGATGTGATGACGTCCGGCATGAAGGAGGGAGCCTCGGGCCAATCGAATTAGGGATAAGTCACTATTTACTTACTCCCGTCTATCGGCGAGGCCCATTTTTTCTTTAAGTATCCTTCGCCATCGGCCGATAAGGCGAGTGGAGTGTCATAAAAAGTAACTTTGTGTATCTAAGCGTGTGCCGGTTTGGCGCGATTCGAAGCGGTTCGATAGGGATCGAACATGACTCGATAGCGTTGGAAAAAGCGGGCGGGCGGAACGCAAGGCTCGGGGCGTCCGGCAGGCATGACGAAGGGCGTCACGCAACCGGCTCAATGATTGGTTTAACGATCGACTCAACTATTGGCTCAATAACGGCAAGGCAGGGAACCACGATGCAGCAGAAACGCAAAAACACCATTCATCGTCAGGGCGGCTTCACCCTGATCGAACTCATGATTGTCGTCGCGATCATCGGCATCCTCGCCGCCATCGCGATTCCGCAGTATCAGAATTATGTGGCGCGGTCGCAGGCGACTGCTGCCTTGGCAACTCTTAGAGGCGTGATTACACAGGCTGAGTTGAGCGTGGTGTCGGGTCAGACACTAACAATTAACGCAGATGCCGGCGTAGATTCAGGTGGCAACGCAACTGACGCGGTTACGGATGGCAACTTGGGTATTAGCTCGGAACAAGCGTATGGGAACATAACTATTACTGGTGGTGATACTCAAGAGCCGGAGCTGGTTTACAGTTTTGGCGCCGGAGATCAGAACTTTGCTCCTGCCTTGGGAACCGCTCCGACATTGTCTCTCTCTAGAACCTCTTCAAATGGTTGGAAATGTTCCACCACGGTCGCAGAAGGGTTTGAACCTGATACATGCGAAAGAATTTAATCTGATGGTGAGCGGGGTAAGACGTATTTTACTCCGCTCAAATGGCAGCTAGTACAACGCCTTCTCTTCCCCCACAACTTCCCTCAACACCTCCAGAAACAGCCGATCCGCTTCCGAATGCTCGGTCGGATCTTCCGGAATATGCACGCTGGTGGTATCCGAAATTTCGTTGGCGATGGTCGCCCAGGCCGTGGCGTCGTTGCTGCCGTCGGAGTGGCGTTTGGCGATAGCCAGCGAATTCTCGAGAATGCCGGGTTCCTGCAGCAGTTTCTTGATGAAGGCGCGAAGCTCCTGAATGACGCGGGTTTTCTGCATTTCCGAGGCGGAACTCATGGGGGCTTTCCTCTAGTGACTAGCTTGTAATGGCGCCACCATAGCATATCTCGATGCGCGCCCGGAGCGGATCCGATCGGTGACTTTGGGCGCCAGCCATGGATCAAGACGGCTGAACAAGAAATGCAGGCGGGGTCGTGTCTTGCGCGGCGGGATGGCCTATCATCGCTCCGGTCTGTTCGGTGCATATCTGACGCGTAACCGGGCGTGTGGAAGTTGCGGCTGCCGAGCGACAGGCGTGGATTCAACAGGGTTGGACTCGACCGGATGATATCGAACAGCAGCTGAGATCGAAGAAAGTCGAGCTCGAGGGAAGGGGACCGGGAGGAAGTCTTGCAAGACGCCAAGCCAATTTTGAAGATTCTGGCGCTGCTGCTGATCGTGCTGGCGCTGTTCATGGTGCCGCCAGTAATCCTGCTGGGGCTCGAGAACGATCCGGATCTATGGGCGTTTCTCAAGTCGATGGGGCTGGTGGCAGTGGTCTCGAGTTCGCTGCTGGTGTGGACCTGGCGCACGCCGGTGGAATTGAAGACGCGCCACATGTTCATTCTGACCACGTTGAGCTGGGCGCTGATCAGCGCCTTCGCCAGCCTGCCGCTGGTGCTGGGGGCGCCGCAGCTGTCGTTCACCGATGCGGTGTTCGAATCGGTGTCGGCGATCACCACCACGGGTTCTACCGTACTCTCGGGCATCGAGAATCTATCGGATGGGCTCAAGCTATGGCGCGGGTTGATGCAGTGGCTGGGCGGCATCGGGATCATCGTGATGGCGATCGCGATCCTGCCGTTTCTGAAGGTCGGCGGCATGCGCCTGTTTCAGACCGAGTCCTCCGATTGGTCGGATAAGGTATTGCCCCGCGCCGGGGGTATCGCCAAGGCATCGACGATCATCTATCTCGGGTTCACGCTGGCAGCGATCGTCAGCTACCGGCTGGCGGGCATGGGCACGCTGGATGCCGTCGTGCACGCCATGAGCTCGGTTTCCACCGGTGGTTTCGCCAACTACGACGCCTCGTTCGGCATCTATCACGACCGTCCGCTGATCCTGTGGCTGGGTTGTCTGTTCATGCTCGGCGGTGCGTTGCCGTTCGTGCTTTATATTCGCCTGCTGCGTGATAGCCACGGTGCGCTGTGGCAAGACCAACAGGTGCGCGGGCTGGTCGGGCTACTGATGATAGTGATCGCAACGCTAACGCTCTACCGGGTCCTGGCATTCTCCGACGCGCCTTTTCAGGCATTGACGGATGTGGCGTTCAACGTGATCTCGGTGGTTACGACCACCGGCTATGCCAGCGCCGACTACACTCAGTGGGGGCCGTTGGCGGTCACGACCTTCTTCTTCATTACCTTCATTGGCGGCTGTAGCGGTTCCACCAGCGGGGGCATGAAGATCTTCCGCTTCCAGATCGGCGGCTTGCTGCTGGCTAACCAGTTGCGCTATCTGGTGCATCCCAGTGGCGTGTTCGCCCAGCGCTACAACGGTCGTCCGCTCAATGACGAGGTGGTGCGCGCGGTCATCGCTTTTTCGTTCTTCTTCTTTCTCACGGTGGCAGTGCTCTCGCTGGCGCTGGCGGCGCTGGGTCTCGACATGGTCACTGCAATCACCGGTGCGGCCACCGCGTTGGCCAATGTCGGCCCGGGGCTGGGGCAGACGATTGGGCCCGCCGGCAACTTCGCTTCGCTCCCGGATGCCGCCAAGTGGCTACTTTCCATTGGCATGCTGATGGGCCGTCTCGAGATTCTCACCGTATTGGTGTTATTGATGCCGTTCTTCTGGCGCAAGTGAGGTTTTCCATTGTCACTAACATTCTTTCGTCGCCCCTGAGAGGCATGAAAAACGCCATCGGTGGCGATGGCGATGGGGTTCTCGATGATGAGGTTCTCGGTGGTATGTGGGAGCCGAATCTAGACGTCTTGATCATGGGCCTTGCCGGCCCGATTCAGAATGGGGTTGGCGTACTGCAGCAGCCACCAGTGGCGCAGCTCATCGGGAACCTTGGATAGCTGCGCCTGAAAGCGCTCGCGATCTTCCGGGGTCACGCCGGAGAGATCGACCAGCTCCGGTGCCAGCCCGGTTTCGGCCAGCGCGAGCTGGTGACTGGGAAAGGTCGAGTAGTTTTCCAGTACCTGGCGGTCGATCTCTGCGGCGACCTGATCGGCGCTATCGAAGTCCGCTGACAACGGCGTCCCGAACTTGAGCTTGACGCGGCCCTTGTCGCCGGTAATCCCGGCAACGATCGAAAAAATATCCTCGAATTCGACCTTCTGGTAGGCGCCGTCGGTCTCCTTGGCGTGCAGCTCGCGAGCCTTGTTGATCGCGCAGGGGTCGTACTCGTAGCTGATCGACACCGGCACGATCTTGAGTTCGCCTACGGCATTGCCGATATCGCTGTCGCCTTCCTCGAGCCGCCGGGCGATGCACAGCATCTTGACGATGGCGCTGTCGGTGCGATCGATGCCGTTCTTGGCTCTGCCTTCGCGCTGGGCCAGCCACACCGAGTGGTTGTCATCGGTGATCGAATGACGAATATAGCCCGATAGCGACTGGTAGGCCGCCAGCATCGCGCGTTTACCCTTGACCGATCGAGGGACGATGAAGCTCTTGTTGAGCCGCATCAGGTCGGTAACGAAGGGCTTCTGCAGCAGATTATCGCCAATGGCGATGCGTACGGTGTCGTGGCCTTCGCTATACAGCGCGTAGTTGACGAAGGCCGGGTCCATGGCGATATCGCGATGATTGCCGATGAACAGATAGGCCTGATCCGAGGCCAATCGATCCAGGCCCTCGACAGTGAAGCCACGGGTGCTGCGGCTGATCATGTGTGCCATGTAATCGGCGATGCGCAGTTGAAGATCGCGCACGGTCTTGACGCCACGCATTTCGCGCTGCAGTCGAAAACTCGCCAGCTTCCGCGCCAGCGGCGGGGCGAAGCGCGCCAACCGCGGCAGACGGAAACGAGTGATTGCATCCAGCAGCTCGCTATCATGCGCGAGACGGACCAGCACGGCTGCCACCTCTTCATCATGATAGGGGCGAATGTCGGCGAAGCGATCGAGATCGATCGCCGCCTCGGCGCTATGCGGATTGCTGGTCGCGGTGCCGTTGCTGTTCACGGTGTCATTACCGGCTGCGGCGCTTTTGTCAGTATCGGAACGGGGTGTCATGGCGTCGGTGCTGCCGGGTCGGCTTCGCCGCCCAGCCATTCAATCAGTTGGGTGACGAAAGTGGCCAGAGTCTGCGACATCAAGGCGAAGTCGGTCTCGAGGCTCACGATCGGATCATCGCCGTCGTCGCTCTGGCTCGCTTCGTCCAGCAGGGCATCATCGAACTGCAGCGATTTGAGCGCCAGATCGTCATGCAGCATCACGCGGAGCTGACCTTCGCTGCTTAGGCTGAGCTGGCTCGCTTGGCGGCCGTTCTCGAGCAGCGCTTGGATCTCTTCGCTGTCGAGGTCGACCTGCCGCGCGCGCAGCACGCCTTCGTCCTCGGCGGCACGCAGTTCGACCTGGTCGCCGAGCAGCAGGCTGGCGGGGCGGCTATCAGGGTCGCTCAACCACTGAGTCATGCCACGAGACGGCGGCGTTTTCGTCGCCAGCGGAGTCACTTTCAACGCGCCGAGCGTCTGGCGTAGCAGATCCAGCACCTCCTCGGCACGCTTGCGACTGGACGCGTTGATGCCGATCAGCCGTGTGCGGGTGTCCCACCACAGCTCGATGCGCTGCGTGCGCGTGAAGGCTTGCGGCAGCAACTCCTCCATCACCTGCTCCTTGAGCAACTGACGTTCACGCCGCGACAGTGGTTGACCCTCGGCCAGCTCGCGCGCTTCGCTACGCTCGTTGACTTCGTCATTGACCACCGCCGCCGGCAGCAAACGCTCCTGGCGCAGCATCGACAGCAGCCGGTGGCCCTGAATTTCGTGTACGCGTTGTTCGCTGCGACGACCGGCCGGTGCGCTCCAGCCAACCCGGCGTGCTTCACGCGGGGAGACGGGGCGAAACGCAAATTCTGCCAGCGCGGTTTCCAGATCCTCTAAAGAGAGGACTTCGGTGTCATGGCAGCGATACAGATGACAATGCTTGAACCACATGCGCCCGTTCCGTTTGAAAGGAGGCACATTATGTCGAAATGACCCAGCTGTTACTACCGAGGTGGACCTTTGATATTTGCGCGCCTGTTTCAAACGGGCGTATGTTTTTGGCTACGAGCTACGAGCTACGAGCTACGAGCTACGAGCTACGAGCTACGAGCTACGAGCTACGGCAAACCTTGCGCCCAACCAGGAGAGGCTTCCATGGATTCACGCACTACCGTGACCGCAGTCCGCGTTCGCGGCTTCCATCTCGATGGCTACGGCCACGTCAATCATGCCCGCTACCTGGAATTTCTCGAGGAGGGGCGCTGGGCCTACGTCGATGCCCATCCCGAATTCGCCGCGGGGCTGGCCCAGGGCGTGGCGCTGGTCGCGGTCAATCTCAACATCGATTACCGCCGGGCGGCGGTGATGAACGACGATCTCGAGGTCGAGACCTGCCTGACTAGAATCGGCGGCCGCAGCGGTGTCGTCGGGCATCGGATCACTCATGTCGGCAGCGGCGAGCTGGTGGTGGCGGCCTCGTTGACCTTCGTGCTGCTCGATCAGCAGAGCGGCCAGGTGATCCCGATGACGGGCGAATGGGCGGAGCGATTGGGACCGTTGGTGGTCGATGCGTTCGAAACGAAGTAGAAAACCCATTCAAAGCGCGTCAACGCCTGCCTTTGGAAGCCCTGAAATGGTATGATCCCGTGATTGTGTGGCTGAGCCACTTGGCCGCCTTGCCAGGGCTTTATTAACGCTGCCACGGCCGGACTCCGGTCGTGGCAGCGGTGCAAAGGATTTGACGACCCATGGGTGATATCGCCAGAGAAATTCTGCCAGTCAACATCGAAGATGAGCTCAAGCAGTCCTATCTGGACTATGCAATGAGCGTCATCATCGGGCGCGCGCTACCCGACGTCCGCGATGGTTTGAAGCCGGTCCACCGTCGTGTGCTCTACGCGATGCATGAACTCGGCAATGACTGGAACAAGCCATACAAGAAGTCGGCGCGCGTGGTCGGCGATGTCATCGGTAAATATCATCCCCACGGTGATAGCGCGGTCTACGACACCATCGTGCGTATGGCGCAGCACTTCTCGATGCGCCACGTGCTGGTCGATGGTCAGGGTAACTTCGGTTCCATCGATGGCGATAACGCCGCGGCAATGCGTTATACCGAAGTGCGCATGACGCGCCTGTCCCACGAATTGCTCGCCGATCTCGAAAAGGACACCGTCGACTGGGTCGACAACTACGACGGCACCGAGCGGATCCCCGAGGTACTGCCGACCAAGGTGCCGAATCTGCTGATCAACGGTGCCTCGGGTATCGCCGTCGGCATGGCGACCAATATTCCACCGCATAACATGGTGGAAGTGATCAACGGCTGTCTGGCGCTGATCGCGGATTACACCCTGACGGTCGACGACCTGATGGAGTACATCCCCGGTCCCGATTTTCCCACCGCGGGTATCATCAACGGTCGGGCGGGTATCCTCGAGGCGTATCGCACCGGCCGTGGTCGCATCTACGTGCGTGCCAAGCACACCGTCGAATTCGACAAGAAGAGCGGCCGTGACCATATCGTCATTACCGAGCTTCCCTATCAGGTCAACAAGGCGCGGCTGATCGAGAAGATCGCCGAGCTGGTCAAGGAACGCCGGGTCGAAGGTATCGCCGAGCTACGTGACGAGTCCGACAAGGACGGGTTGCGCGTGGTGATCGAGATCAAGCGCGGCGAGTCCGGCGACGTCGTCGTCAACAACCTGTTCGCACATACCCAGCTCGAGAACGTGTTCGGGATCAACATCGTCGCGCTCGACGATGGCCAGCCCAAGACGCTCAATCTCAAGCAGCTGCTGGAAGCCTTCGTGCGTCACCGGCGTGAAGTCGTCACCCGCCGGACGCTCTACGAGCTGCGCAAGGCCCGCGAGCGTGGCCACCTCCTCGAAGGTCTGACGGTGGCGATCTCCAACATCGATGAAGTGATCGAGCTGATCAAGGCGTCGCCCAATGCCGCCGAGGCGAAGGAGAAACTCCTCGCGCGTGACTGGCAGCCAGGGCAGGTGACCGGCATGCTCGAGCGCGCCGGTGCGACCTCCTGCAAGCCGGAAGATCTCGAAGAAGGCTACGGTCTGACCGACGACAGCCGAATGTATCGGCTCTCTCCGGCGCAGGCCCAGGCGATTCTGGAGCTACGTCTGCACCGTCTGACCGGGCTCGAAACCGAAAAGCTGCTCGATGAGTACTTGAGCATTCTCGAACGGATCGCCGAGCTCAATCTGATTCTGGCGTCGCCGGATCGCCTGCTCGAGGTCATCCGCGAGGAGCTGGAAGCGATCCGCGATCAGTACGGCAACGATCGCCGGTCCGAGATCCACACCAGCCGTCTCGATCTGTCCATGGAAGACCTGATCGCCGAGGAGGACATGGTGGTCACGCTGTCGCGTGGTGGTTATGCCAAGACTCAGCCGATCACCGACTATCAAGCGCAGAAGCGGGGTGGCCGCGGCAAGTCGGCGACCAGCATGAAGGACGAGGACGTCATCGAGCATCTGGTGGTGGCCTCGACCCACGACACCATGCTGCTGTTCTCCAGTCGCGGCAAGGTGTACTGGCTCAAGACCTACGAGATGCCCAACGCCAGCCGCGGTTCGCGCGGCAAGCCGCTGGTCAATCTGCTGCCGCTGGACGCTGGCGAATCGATCAGCGCGATCCTGCCGGTGCGCGAGTATCGTGCGGACAGCTACATCTTCTTTGCCACGGCGAACGGCACGGTCAAGCGCACAACGCTGGATCAGTTCTCCCGCCCGCGTAGCGTCGGCCTGATTGCCATCGATATCGACGACGGCGACCGCCTGGTCGGTGCTGCGATCACCTCCGGTTCGGATCACGTGATGCTGCTCTCTTCCAACGGCAAGGCGATCCGCTTCGAAGAAGGCAACGTGCGCGCGATGGGGCGTACCGCGCGCGGCGTGCGCGGTATGCGTCTGCTCGGTGACGCCGAGGTAATCAGTCTGATCATCCCGCAGAGCCAGACCATCGACGCTGATGCCGACAATGATATCGAAGATGTCGAAGGCGTCAGTGATGGCGACGAGCAGATCTATATTCTGACAGGCTCGGAGAACGGTTACGGTAAGCGTACCCGGCTCGAGGAATTCCCGATTCGTGGGCGTGGCGGCCAAGGCGTGATCGCCATGCAGACCACTGCGCGCAATGGCTCGCTGGTGGCGGCAATGCAGGTGCGCAGCAGCGACGAGATGATGCTGATCACCGACCGCGGTACGCTGGTGCGGACTCGCGTTGCCGAAGTGTCGATCAGCTCGCGCAATACGCAAGGTGTCACCTTGATCCGTACCGGCGACGACGAACGCTTGGTCAAGACGGTACGCGTCGACGAGCCGCAAGAAGAGGAGTGGCTCGAGGGTGAGGCCGTGGAAGGCGAAGTCGCCGAGGCGGGATCGGAGTCGGCATCCGACGGAGACCAGCCGGGCACCGATGCTGATGAGAACGCCGAAGCCGCGGGTGATAGCGAATCGAACGATAGTGAATCGGACGACAGCGAATCGGGCGACGGTGAGCCGCGCAACGATTGAGGTGAGGCGCCCCGATCAATCCGGGGTGCCAGAATTGGCAAGCTTTTATAGCCGTTGACGAGTTTCGGACACAATCTAGGAATCCAGGCAATGACACGTCTGCACAATTTCTGCGCGGGTCCGGCGGCGATGCCGACCGCCGTTTTGGAGCGCGCTCGCGAAGAGTTGCTCGACTATCGCGGGCAGGGGACATCGGTGATGGAGATGAGTCACCGCAGTCCGACGTTCGAGGTGATCGCCGCTCAGGCCGAGCAGGATTTCCGCGATCTGCTGGCGATTCCCGACAACTATCGCGTGCTGTTCATGCAGGGCGGCGCCACCCTGCAGTTTGCCTGCGTGCCGCTCAACCTGCTGGGTCAGGGCGGTACGCCCAACTACCTGGATACCGGTATCTGGTCGTCCAAGGCGATCAAGGAAGCCCAGCATCTTGCAGGTTCGCACATCGCCGGGTCGACGCAGGGTAGCGGCTATGTCCACGTGCCGCGTCCGGATGAGATCGGGCTTTCGAGCGATGCCGCTTATCTGCACTACTGCCACAACGAAACCATCGGTGGCCTGGCTTTCGATTACACCCCGGATATCACCGCATTGGGCAGCGAAGCGCCGCTGGTCTGCGACATGTCATCGTCGATTCTGTCGACGCCGATCGATGTCAGCCGCTACGGCGTGATCTATGCCGGCGCCCAGAAGAATATCGGTCCCGCCGGTATTACCGTGGTCATCGTGCGTGACGATCTGCTCGAGCGCGCCTTGCCGAAGACGCCTTCGCTGTTGGGCTGGAAGGTTTACGCCGATAACGACTCGATGATCAATACGCCACCGACCTATGCCTGGTATCTGGCCGGTCTGGTATTTCAGTGGCTCAAGCAGGATGTCGGCGGGTTGGCGGAGATGGAGGCGATCAATCGGCGCAAGTGCGAGGCGCTCTACACGACGATCGATACCAGCGATTTTTATGCCAATCCGATCGAACCGGTCAACCGCTCGATCATGAACGTGCCGTTCACGCTGGCCGACGAATCGCTGAATTCAACCTTCCTTAGCGAGGCCGAATCGGAAGGGCTGCTGAATCTCAAGGGGCACCGCAGCGTCGGCGGTATGCGCGCGAGTCTCTACAACGCGGTCAGCGAAGCCGACGTTCAGGCACTGATCACTTTCATGCAGGATTTCGAGCGCCGCCGCGGTTAAGTGCAGCATTACCCAACGCCTTTTCGATACAGGCATCAGGATATGGTCATCAGGATAACGTCATGAGTGACTCCTCGAATTCGCCGCTGGATCTCGCTGTTTTGCGGCAACGCATCGACACCATCGACAGCGAACTGCTGCGCCTGATTAGCGAGCGCGCCGCGTGCGCTGCAGAGGTCGCCCATGTCAAGACGGCGGACGATCCGGACGCCGTTTTCTATCGCCCCGAGCGTGAAGCACAAGTGTTGCGCCGAGTGATGGAGCGCAATCCTGGGCCGCTCCACAGCGAAGAGATGGCGCGTCTGTTTCGCGAGATCATGTCGGCCTGCCTGGCGCTGGAGAAGCCGATCAAGGTGGCCTATCTCGGTCCTGAAGGCACCTTTACCCAACAGGCGGCGCTCAAGCACTTCGGGCATAGTGCGATTAGCCTGCCGATGGCTGCTATCGACGAAGTGTTTCGCGAGGTCGAGGCGGGGGCGGTCAATTACGGCGTGGTGCCGGTGGAAAACTCCACCGAGGGTGTGGTCAACAACACGCTGGATTCGTTCATGGACTCCGGTCTGCATATCAGTGGGGAAGTGGTGCTGCGTATCCATCACCATCTGCTGATGTCGAGCGTCACCCGCCAAGACAAGATCTCTCGAATCTACTCGCATCCGCAATCCTTCGCTCAATGCCGCAAGTGGCTGGACGCGCACTATCCGCACGCCGAGCGTGTCGCGGTATCGTCCAATGCGGAGGCGGCTCGGTTGGTCAAGACCGAGTGGCACAGCGCCGCCATTGCCGGCGATATGGCCGCTCAACTCTATGGGCTCGATCACGTCGCCGAGAAGATCGAGGACCGGCCGGACAATTCCACGCGGTTTCTGATCATCGGTAATGAGCGGGTACCGGCGTCCGGCACCGACAAGACGTCGGTGGTGGTTGCCATGCGCAACGAACCCGGCGTGCTGCACGACCTGCTTGAACCGTTCCATCGCCATCGCGTCGACATGACGCGGCTGGAGACAAGGCCGTCCCGTACCGGAGCCTGGAACTACGTATTCTTCATCGATTTCAAGGGCCATGTCGATCAGCCCGAGATCGCCAGTGTGCTGGACGAAGTTCGGCGTCGCGCTCAGGACATGAAAGTGCTCGGCTCCTATCCGGTGGGTGTGCTTTAAGATGCAGGGAGACGATACGCCGGTTGATGTGTCGACGCTGCTGATCGTGGGACTGGGCATGATCGGCGGCTCGCTGGCCGCCGCGCTCAAGGCTAACGGCTATCGTGGGCAGATTCTGGCGTGCGACCCGGATGCCGGCGAGATCGCGACCGGACTCGAATTGGGCGTGATCGACGCGGGCGGTGTCGAACTGGCGCCGTTGGTTGCCCGGAGCGATGTCGTCGTGCTGGCGGTGCCGGTATTGGCGATGCGGCAGGTTTTCGAGCAGTTGGTGCCCTTGATCGGTGAGCGCATCCTGACCGATGTCGGTAGTACCAAGCGCCGCGTCTGCGATGCGGCGCGGGAAGCCTTCGGTTATCTACCGACGAATTTCGTTCCCGGACATCCGATCGCCGGCTCCGAAAAGAGTGGCGTGGCCGCGGCCAACCCGGCGCTCTACCGTCATCATAAGGTCATCCTGACCCCTGAAGCTGACACGGCGTCGAGCGCCGTCGCGGCGGTGCGCACGCTATGGCAACGGTGCGGTGCCGAAGTGCTGGAAATGCCGGTCGACCGACACGATCAAGTGCTGGCGCGAACCAGTCATCTGCCGCATCTGTTGGCATTTTCGCTGGTTGATACCCTGGCCCGTCAGGATGAGCGGCTGGAGATCTTTCGCTACGCCGCCGGCGGGTTTCGCGACTTCACCCGTATTGCCGGCAGCGATCCGGTGATGTGGCGCGACGTCTTCACGGCCAACCGCGATGCGCTGCTGGCGGCACTGGATGATTTCGAGGCCGGGCTCGCTCGGCTGCGAACGGCAGTCGAGCAAGGCGACAGCGACGCCATGCTGGGTACGTTCGACCGTGCCAGCCACGCCAGACACTATTTTGAAACGCTGTTGAATCAGACGAGTTATCAAACCATGGAAGCACGACAGGTTCAGTACCGGGTGTCGCCCGGCGGTTCGGTCAGCGGCCGAATCCGCGTTCCCGGCGACAAGTCCATCTCCCATCGCTCGATCATGCTCGGCGCGCTGGCCAACGGTGTTACCGAGGTCAAGGGCTTTCTCGAGGGCGAGGATAGTCTGGCGACGCTGCAGGCCTTTCGCGACATGGGTGTCGCCATCGAAGGCCCGCATCAAGGGCGAGTGACGATTCATGGCGTGGGGCTGCATGGGCTGAAGAAGCCGGCTGGGCCGATCTACGTGGGCAACTCGGGTACCGCCATGCGTCTGTTTGCCGGTCTGCTAGCCGGGCAGGCCTTCGATACCGAACTGACCGGTGATGTCTCGCTGACCAAGCGACCCATGGCTCGCGTCGCCGATCCGCTGCGCCTGATGGGAGCCAGGATAGATACCGCCGAAGGCGGGCGCCCACCGCTCAAGATCCATGGCGGTCAGCCGCTCAAAGGCATCGACTACGACATGCCGATGGCCAGCGCCCAGGTCAAATCCTGCCTACTGCTGGCGGGTCTCTATGCCGAGGGCGAGACACGCGTGCGCGAACCGGCGCCGACCCGCGATCACACCGAGCGCATGCTCAACGGTTTCGGCTACAAGGTCGCACGCGATGGCGATCTGGCGACATTGCAGGGTGGCGGCGAGCTGACCAGCGCGCCGATCGATGTACCTTCCGATATCTCCTCGGCTACTTTCTTTCTGGTGGCAGCGGCGATCACGCCGGGATCGGATCTGGTGCTCGAGCACGTCGGGGTCAACCCGACCCGTATCGGCGTGATCAACATTCTCAAGGCGATGGGTGCTGACCTGCGCCTGGAGAATCCTCGTGAGGTCGGCGGCGAACCGGTTGCCGATCTGCATATCCGCTATGCGCCGTTGAAGGGAATAGATATCCCCGTCGATCAGGTGCCGCTGGCGATCGACGAGTTCCCGGCGCTGTTCGTCGCCGCGGCCAACGCCGAGGGCACGACCCGGCTGCGCGGTGCCGAGGAGCTTCGCGTCAAGGAGTCCGATCGCATTCAGGCGATGGCGGACGGCCTCACCATTCTGGGTGTCGAAACCACCGTCTACGGCGACGGCATCGATGTCGTTGGTAGAAGCGGCGAAGCGTTTAACTATCAAGGCGGCCAGGTGGATAGCCTGGGCGATCATCGTATCGCCATGGCCTTTACCATTGCGGCGCTACGAGCCAGCGGATCGATCACTATCGACGACTGTGCCAATGTGGCGACTTCTTTCCCGGGATTCGTCACGCTGGCGAACAAGGTCGGGCTCGAGCTGACGGAGGCTTCGGCATGACCCAGATAGCGCCAATTGTGACCATCGACGGCCCGGGTGGCGCCGGGAAGGGCACCATTAGCCGGATGATCGCCGAACACATGGGCTGGCATTTGCTGGATTCTGGGGCTCTCTATCGATTGACCGCGCTGTCGGCACTACGCAAGGGGGTCGCCGTCGATGATGCCCAGGCGCTCTCCGAGCAGGCCCAGAGCCTGGACGTGTTGTTTACGGTCGAGAATGGCGCGATGCAGATTCTGCTGGAAGGCGATGACGTGACCACGGCAATTCGCAGCGAGGGGGTCGGCAACGCCGCTTCCCAGGTCGCGGCGCTACCCCCGGTACGAGATGCGTTACTGCAGCGCCAGCGTGATTTTCGTCAGGCGCCGGGTCTGGTGGCTGATGGCCGTGACATGGGGACGGTGGTATTTCCCGATGCCTCGCTCAAGATCTATCTCACGGCTTCTGCCGAGGAGCGCGCCAGGCGGCGCCTGCTGCAATTGCAGCAGGCCGGTGAAGATGCTAGACTCTCGACCCTTTTAGAAGAAATCCAAGCGCGCGATGCGCGCGATATGCAGCGCTCCGTGGCCCCGCTCAAGCCCGCTGAAGATGCGGTGGAGCTGGACACGACGCAGCTGGATATACCGGAAGTCGTGGAGCGTATCGAGACGCTGCTCGCCGAACGAAACCTGGTTTAGCGCCTACTTGACGCGACACCTGTTTCTTGGCAAAAGCCGACGACGCACTTCCGCTACCGGGGCCCCTGGCAAGATGTCATGACGTGCAATGATCCGACTGGCAAGTCGTTGCAGGTCGAACTAGCGTTAACATCCCCAGGGATATGTCGATAAGGCCCGTGCTCGCTAGTGGTACGGAGGAAGGCGGTATGACCGTCATCAACGTTGATCACGTAGGAATCACATGAGCGAAAGCTTTGCTGAGTTATTTGAACAGTCTCTCCAGGACATCAACATGGAACCCGGTGCCATCGTCATGGCAACCGTGGTTGACATCGAAGGCGACTGGATTACCGTCAATGCGGGTCTGAAGTCCGAGGGGCAGATCCCCGTGGCACAGTTCCGCGACGACAATGGCGAAATGACCATTGCGGTCGGTGACGAAGTCAAGGTCGCGCTGGAAGCGGTCGAAGATGGCTTCGGTGAGACTCGCCTGTCACGCGAAAAGGCCAAGCGTGCCGAAGCGTGGAAGGAACTGGAAGCGGCCTTCGAGAAAGACGAAATCGTCAAGGGCGTGATCAACGGCAAGGTCAAAGGCGGCTTTACCGTCGACGTAGCCTCCATCCGTGCCTTCCTGCCGGGTTCGCTGGTCGACGTGCGTCCGGTTCGCGACACCGCGCACCTGGAGCACAAAGAGCTCGACTTCAAAGTCATCAAGCTCGATCCGAAACGCAACAACGTTGTCGTTTCTCGCCGTGCCGTTCTCGAAGCCGAGAACAGTGCCGAGCGTGAAGCGCTGCTCGCCACCCTCCAGGAAGGCCAGCAGATCAACGGTATCGTCAAGAACCTCACCGACTACGGCGCTTTCGTCGACCTCGGTGGCGTCGACGGCCTGTTGCACATCACCGACATGGCTTGGAAGCGTATCAAGCATCCGAGCGAAATCGTTGCCGTTGGCGACGAGATCAACGTCAAGGTTCTCAAGTTCGACCGTGAGCGCAACCGCGTTTCTCTGGGCCTGAAGCAACTGGGCGAAGATCCGTGGGTCAACATCGTCGACCGTTATCCGGAAGGCATGAAGGTCAACGCTCGCGTTACCAACCTGACCGACTACGGCTGCTTTGCCGAGCTGGAAGAGGGTGTCGAAGGTCTGGTTCACGTCTCCGAAATGGACTGGACCAACAAGAACATCCATCCGTCCAAAGTGGTTCAGGTCGGTGACGAAGTCGAAGTCATGATTCTGGACATCGACGAAGAACGTCGTCGTATCTCCCTGGGTATCAAGCAGTGCACCACCAACCCATGGGAAGACTTCAGCGGCCGTTACAACAAGGGCGACCGCGTTGCCGGTACCATCAAGTCGATCACCGACTTCGGTATCTTCATCGGTCTGGAAGGCGGTATCGACGGTCTGGTTCACCTCTCCGACATCTCCTGGAGTGAAACCGGCGAAGAAGCCGTTCGTCAGTTCAAGAAGGGCGACGAAGCGGAAGCGGTCATCCTGTCGATCGATCCGGAACGCGAGCGCATCTCGCTGGGCGTCAAGCAGCTCGAGTCCGATCCGGTCTCCGAGTACCTGGCTGTCAACGACAAGGGTGCTGTCGTTACCGGTCGCATCGTCGAAGTCGATGCCAAGGAAGCCCACGTCGAGTTGGCAACTGACGTCGTTGCCGTACTCAAGGCTTCCGAGATCAGCGCTGACCGTGTCGAAGACGCACGTAACGTGCTGAATGAAGGCGACAGCGTCGAAGCCAAGATCGTCAACGTCGATCGCAAGAGCCGTGTCATCAACCTCTCCATCAAAGCGAAGGACCAGGTTGAGCCGCGTCGCAGCACCGGCGGCAAGCGGGATCAGGACGCCGAGCCGAATGGTCCGACCACCATTGGTGATTTGATCAAGCAGCAGATGGGCCAAGACTGATTCCACGAATCGGTCTCGCTCAACAAAAACAGCGCCTTCGGGCGCTGTTTTTTTTATGCCTATTCGTCGGTTCGTTGGCGCGCTAGCGTCATCTCAGTCAAGGCGTTGAGCGTCTCCGCAAGGGGCTTGACTAGCGCCTCAGCCAGGCCCCCAGGCGACGGCCGGGTCCGGTTGCATGATCTTCCGCTTGCCCGCGGTGTTGGATAGCAGATCGATGGCCTGGGTCAAAGGTGCGCTGATCGCATCGAGATGATGCTTGCAGAGGCGTTGATCGAGCGCGCCCGGGCATTGTGCCATCAGCAGACCGCAGTGATAGACCGCTTGATCCAGCGGCGAGTGGACGTCACGAAAGGGAGCGGCATTCTGGCGACAGCGGGTGAGTTCACCCAGCAGCATCTGAAGTGTCTGGGCGTCCAACCAGCAGCGTCTCGTCTCATCGGCTTCCGCCGTGACCGAGTTCTCGATGGCGCGGAAGGAGACCTGCAGAAAGACGCAGGTGTAGTAAAGACGAGAGCGTTCGGAATTCATCGTCTGCATCGTCGCTTTTTAATGAGATTGATTCCCATTCTTTATCCGCAAGACGATGCTGTCAAAGTTCTTCGCCGCGTTTCTCCAGCGCATTGAGCACACCACGCAATATCGATAATTCCTTACGACTGGGTTCGGCACGGGTGAACAGCGCGCGCAGATGAGCTTCCGTCTTGGCGTGAGGCTGTGTCAGGAACCCGGCGCTGTCGAGAGCACGATGCAAGTGGTCATAGAAGTATTCCAGCTGTTCGACCGTCGGATAGGGCCCATTGGCGCTTGGGAGCAGACAGCGCTCTCTCTGAGTCCGTGACTGACGGAACGCCTCGTAAGCGACGATCTGTACGGCCTGGGAGAGGTTGAGCACGCCGTAGTCGGGATTGGCGGGGATATTCAGCTGGTGGGTACAGTGGCCGATCTCCTCATTGGTCAATCCATAGCGCTCTCGCCCGAAGACGACGGCGACAGGGCCTTCCGGCAGGCGCTGCCAGAGCTCGGCGGCCATCTGATCCGGTGCGTGATAGCAGGGTAGCGGCAGGCTACGCAGACGAGCACTAGCGCCAACGACCTGGACGCAATCGCCGATGGCTTCGGAGAGCGAGTCGACGACACGACAACCATCGATGATGTCGGAGGCCCCGGCGGCAAGACGTGTGGCTTCCTCGTCGGGGAACTGGCGCGGAGCTACCAGCACCAGATCGCTCAAGCCCATGGTTTTCATGGCGCGGGCGCTGGCACCGATATTGCCGGGATGGAAAGTCTGGATGAGAACGATGCGAATGCGATCCAGCATGCGCGAAAAACTCCTGCAGGCAAAAGGACGAGGCAAAACGTTGAGAGCATTGCCTTGAAAGCGCGGCTCGAAGACACGACTCGAAAACAAAAAAAGCCCCGCCATTGGCGGAGCTTTCCATGATACCTGAATCTTTCAATAGTCTGAAAATCAGGTGATGGCGGGGGAGGCTTACATCATGCCGCCCATACCACCCATGCCGCCCATGTCCGGACCGCCACCTGCCGGCGCGTCTTCCGGATCTTCGGCCACCATGGCTTCGGTGGTGATCATCAGGCCCGCGACGGAAGCCGCAGACTGCAGCGCGGTACGCGTCACCTTGGCCGGGTCGAGAACGCCCATCTCGAACAGATCGCCGTATTCGCCGGTTTGCGCGTTATAGCCGAAGTTGCCTTCGCCATCCTTGACACGATTGACGACGACAGAAGCCTCTTCGCCAGCGTTGGTCACGATCTGACGCAGCGGAGATTCCATCGCGCGCAGGGCGATAGCGATACCGTGAGTCTGGTCTTCGTTGTCGCCAGTCAGACCCTGAATCAAGGTCAGAACGCGAACCATGGCGGTGCCGCCACCAGGTACGACGCCTTCTTCGACAGCGGCGCGAGTCGAATGCAGCGCGTCTTCAACGCGAGCCTTCTTCTCTTTCATCTCGAATTCAGTAGCCGCACCGACGCGGATGACGGCAACGCCGCCGGCCAGCTTGGCGACACGCTCCTGCAGCTTCTCACGATCGTAGTCGGAAGAAGTCTCTTCGATCTGGGCACGGATCTGCGCGACACGTGCTTCGATATCGGACTCGACGCCAGCACCATCGATGATGGTGGTGTTTTCCTTGGACATGGTGATGCGCTTGGCGCTGCCCAGATGGTCGAGATTGGCCTGCTCGAGGCTCAGACCGACTTCTTCGGAAATCACGGTGCCGCCGGTCAGGATGGCGATATCCTGAAGCATAGCCTTGCGACGATCGCCGAAGCCCGGTGCCTTGGCTGCAGCAACCTTGACGATACCGCGCATGTTGTTGACGACCAGTGTCGCCAGCGCTTCGCCTTCGATATCTTCAGCGATGATCGCCAGCGGCTTGCCCGCTTTTGCGACGGCTTCCAGAACCGGCAGCAGCTCGCGAATATTGGAGACCTTCTTGTCGACCAACAGCATGTACGGGTCTTCGAGTTCGACCGCCATGGTGTCCTGGTTGGTCACGAAGTAGGGCGAGAGGTAACCGCGATCGAACTGCATGCCTTCGACGACTTCCAGCTCGTCTTCGAAGCCGCGGCCTTCATCGACGGTAATGACGCCTTCCTTGCCCACTTTTTCCATCGCTTCGGCGATGATCTCACCGATACGCGCATCGCCATTCGCGGAGATGGTGCCGACCTGAGCGATAGCCTTGGAATCGGTGCACGGTACGGAGAGTGCCTGGATGTGCTTGACAGCCTCGATGACGGCCTTGTCGATGCCGCGCTTGAGGTCCATCGGGTTCATGCCAGCGGCAACGCCTTTCAGGCCTTCATTGACGATGGACTGGGCCAGAACGGTGGCGGTGGTGGTGCCATCACCGGCAGCGTCGGAAGTCTTGGAAGCGACTTCCTTGACCATCTGAGCGCCCATGTTTTCGAACCGATCTTTCAGTTCGATTTCCTTGGCGACGGAAACGCCGTCTTTAGTGACGGTCGGTGAACCGAAGGATTTTTCCAGTACAACATTGCGGCCTTTCGGGCCGAGTGTCGCTTTAACCGCGTCGGCGAGAACGTTGACACCGCGCGCCATGCGCTTGCGAGCATCATCAGAGAACTTGACTTGTTTAGCTGCCATTGTTCGATCTTCCTAATGTAATGCGTGAAATCGTGATAAATCGTCGAGCGTTGGCCAATCAGCCTTCGACGACCGCCAGAATGTCGCTTTCGCTCATGATCAGGACTTCTTCACCGTCGACCTTCTGTTTTTCGACGCCGAAGCCTTCCTTGAAAATCACGGTATCGCCAACTTTGACGTCCAGCGCGCGCACTTCGCCGCTCTCGAGGATGCGACCGTTGCCCACTGCCAGGACTTCACCGCGGGTCGGCTTTTCCTGGGCGCTGCCCGGAAGCACGATGCCGCCAGCAGTTTTCTGCTCTTCTTCTTTGCGACGTACGATGACGCGATCGTGCAAGGGACGGATTTTCATTGCTCACATTCTCCTGATGGTTGCATGTTGCAAATGCACATTCCCGCATGAGCGAGGCTCAAGGGGCGAAGGCTTAGCCTTCCGGTTAATGGGCCTGATGGCCTAAAGCTATCGCTGCTGCCTTGATTGGGTCTGGCTGAACGGTTTCAAGGGGCAGGCCAAAAAAATTTATCGCTTGGCGCCGTTTTTTACGCGGCTAGTCACCTGTCTCTATCCAAGTACTCACCTTCGATGGGCGTGGCGTCATCGCGAGCTTGCTCATCCTCCGCCGAGCGTTGGTGAATGTTCCAGTCGCCGGGGATCTCCTGACTCTTCTTTTGAGTCCTGGCACCAGCACGGCGGGTACCGCTTCCGAACCAGCGATGCAGTAACTGACTGCTGCCGGGAATGAGGCATAGTAGACCCACGATATCTGAAAGAAAACCGGGTGCTGTCAACAGGATGCCGGCGAATACGAATGAAGCGCCAGCCATCAGTTCATCCGAGGGAATTTCGCCCGCGGCCATGCGCTCGCGCGCTCTTTGAAACGTGAGCAGACTCTCACGGCGAATGAGATGAATCCCGAAAGCGGCGCTGGCGATGATCCATGCAAGGCTCGCCAACAGACCAATCTTGGCACCGAGGGCGAACAGCAAAGCGAAGTCCGCGATCGCGAAAAGCGCCAGTAGGAATAGCAGGGGCATGTTGTCTCCGTCTTTGACGCTGCCTGATTAGGCAAGATGGAGACGATCGGAAGGATTACAAGCGCTGACGCGCCGGGGCCGTCATCGGCCCCGACGCCCGGCTTTACAGCGTGGCGCTGTCGGACAGGTTGCTGACGGTGGTTTCACCGATGCCGTCAACGCGAGTCAAGTCTTCGAGGTTGGCATAGTCGCCGTTGGCTTCGCGGTCGTCGACGATGGCCTGGGCCTTGACCGCGCCGATACCCGGAAGCGTCGTCAATGTCTCGACTGATGCTTCGTTGATATTGACTGGCGCATCCTGAGCCAGTGCGGGAAGGACGCAAAAGCTGAGAAGCGAAAAGAGTGCAGCGTGAATCAACGTTTTCATGATGTCGTTCCCTTGAACTTAAAAGAGGTGAGTGAGAGCCGGTATTGTTCTTGGCCGACCTTCACTATTTCCTATCGACGGCACGGACAAGAGTTTGATGCGACAAGCTCGCAGATTTTTGTAAGCCTATTCCTACAACCCCCGTAAGTGATGTCTTGCCACGTCGGGATCCCGCAGAGGGAGCCGCATTAGGTATACTCCCGCACGCATTCGACCGTCGGAGATATCCATGCCTGCCCCGAACTCGCCACTCATCATCGCGCTTGACTACCCAGATCTGGCTTCTGCGCTGTCGTTGGTCGATGGGCTCGACCCGACCCGTTGCCGCGTCAAGATCGGCAAGGAGCTGTTTACCCGGGTGGGCCCGGCGGCCATCGAGGCCTTGCATCAACGAGGATTCGAGATCTTTCTGGATCTGAAATTCCACGACATCCCCAATACCGTGGCAGGCGCCGTCGAGGCGGCGGCTGACCTGGGCGTATGGATGGTCAATGTTCACGCCGCCGGTGGTCGACGGATGATGGAGGCGAGCGCCGAAAGGCTAACGCAGCGCGGGCTGAAGACTCACCTCATTGCGGTCACGGTGCTGACCAGCATGTCGGATGAGGAGTTGAATGAGACGGGCGTGGCGGGCGACGCCCTGACCCAGGTCGAACGGCTGGCCAGGCTGACGCAGGAGAGCGGGCTGGCTGGCGTCGTCTGCTCGGCACGTGAAAGTGCACGGCTGAGCGAGCTGTGCGGCGAAGGCTTTCTGAAGGTAACGCCGGGAATTCGTCCCGCGACGGCCGATCAGGGCGATCAGCGACGCGTGATGACCCCAGAAGCGGCGATGGCGGCAGGCAGCACGCATCTGGTCATTGGCCGAGCGGTCACCCAGGCGGCCGACCCGATGGCGGCTCTGGCCAACATCGAGCGCTCGCTACCCTCAACGAGGTGACTATCCTCGGGGCGTGACCCGTCGCTAGGAGGTGATCATTCACCTTCCAGACCGGTGACCGGCTTGGTGGTACCCCAGCTGCGGCAGCGCGGGCACTGCCACTGTAGTTGCTCGGCACCAAAGCCGCAGCGTTGGCAGCGGTTTCGGGGCCGAATGCTCAGCAACTGATGGGTATGTTGCTTGAGTAGCTCCAGACGATCGCGCTCTTCGGGATCGCTGTCGTCCAGATAGAGATCCATCAGGTAGTCGACTCCGCGCAGACTGGGGTGTTCGCGCAGCTGATCACTGACGAAGGCGCAGGCGATGTGGGTGCCTTGACGGTGTCTTAACGTGTCCGCCGCCATCATGACCAATGTAGTCTGTGGATTGTGTTGTAACTGTTTTTCCAGAAATTGCCACCAGCCGTTGTCATCGTCGAGTAGACGGTAGGCATCCCGCAATGGTTCCAGCACGATGGTGGTGAAGCTTGGGTCCTGCTCGGGTACACGCTGCCAGAACCGGGCCGCATCGCGGTACTGACCGATATCCCACTCCAGCTGACCCAACATCCAGTTGGCGCGGACACAGCGCTCATCGGTGTTGAGCGCCTGCTTCAGCGCCTTGCGCGCCAGCGACGGGCTGCTGTTGCGGCGGTGCTGGTTTGCCAGTTCGCAATGCCAGTGCGCGGCGGCACGACGGATATCGGTGTCCTGACGTACCAGCTGTGGCTGAGCGGCTTCCAGAGCTTGAGCCCACTCTTTTTCTCGCTCGAAAAGATCGACCAACAGGCGTTTGGCGGCGAGCTTCTGTGAGTCGTCGACATGGCTTTTCTGCAGTGACAGCAGCAGCCGTTCCGCGCGATCCAGCAGGCCGAGGTTGAGAAAGTCGCGGGAGAGCTCCAACTGAACCTGCCCACTTTGAGAAGGCGTCAGGGCGGGGCGGGCGAGTAGGTTCTGGTGAATGCGCACCGCGCGGTCGGCTTCACCGCGGGAGCGGTACAGGTTACCCAGGGCGATATGCGTCTCGACCGTATCGCTATTGACCTCCAAGGCTTGCGTGAAGGTTTCTATGGCGCGGTCGGGCTGCTCGTTGAGGAGATAGTTGAGACCGACGAAGTAGTCTCTCGGTAGCGACCCGCGAGAAGACTGCGGGCGGGGCCGGGATCGACCCGATTCCCAACGCCCCAGCATCCAGCCGATGGCGATGGCCGCCACCAGCAACGCTAGCAGCAGAGCATCGCTCATTCAGGTACTTTCCTTGAACTCCTGCGTCCTGAGACGATCGAGTTCCTTGCGCTGTTGCTGGTTATGACGTTGTGCGCGGGTCAACAGGGTTCGCAGGCGCAGATACATGCCTGTCATGGCCAGCATACCCAGGATCACGCCACAGGCGAGAGCCACCAGAAGCCACAGCGAAAGTGAAGCCGGTGGCAGTTGTACCCAGATCAGATCCAGGGGCAGCGGCTGCTGGTTATTGACCGCAAACAGAATGCCGAGCAGCAACACGATGATCAAAATGATGGCGAGGATGACGCCTTTGAGCCAGCGCATAGATTTTCCTGGTGACACACCGCCAGCGGCCAACGCCGCCAATGCTTTCCGCGGTGGCAGCCGTCGACTCGGGCGCCGGCTGCAATGACTAGAGAGAGGTCAGTAACCGAGCGCGCGGCTGGCGTTGACCTGTTCACGTAATTCCTTGCCCGGCTTGAAGTGCGGGACGTATTTCCCGTCGAGATCGACAGGATCGCCGGTCTTCGGGTTGCGCCCGGTGCGGGGCTCGCGAAAATGCAGTGAAAAGCTGCCGAATCCGCGAATTTCCACTCGCCCACCGTCAGCCAAGGCGTTGGTGATATCGTCAAGAATGACACGCACCGCGGCTTCGACCTCTCTCGCCGACAGCTCGGACCGGCGCGCAGCAATCTGCTCGATCAATTCAGACTTGGTCATCGACATTCTCCGTGAGGCCTCTGCCTGCGGCGAGGGACCGCGCAATAGGCGTCCGACATCTGTTATTGTCGCTTCAGCATACTTCGCAACTTTCGAGAAAACAACGCATTAGCCGGCCACAGCCAGTTCCCGAATAGTGGCGAGGAACTCCCTTGGGTATAATGCGGCGCAATACACCGGAGGAGGATAGTCCATGTCAGACAACGAAGATGTCACGCGTAGACGGCTTTACTGGCATTCCCGACGCGGTATGTGGGAGCTGGACCTGTTGCTGATGCCGTTTCTCGAGGCCTGCTATGACCAGCTATCGCCTGCGGACAAGGTGCTCTATCGTGAGTTGCTGGCCAACGAGGATCAGGACCTCTTTACCTGGTTGATGCGACGCGAATGGCCGCAGGATCCCGACATGCGTCGCCTTGTACAGAGGGTCGTCGAACATGCCGAAACCACTGATCGCAGTCGTCATCAGGCGCTCTAGACTATCGCTGGGCTGTCAAATCCTGTTGGGTTTGGGATTGGCTCTCTATGCGGGCTGGTGGATCGATTATCGGATTGCCGTCGTTATCGCTATCGTCGCAACCATGGTGGGATATCGCCAGCATCTGATTTCGCCGAAAAAGCGTTACCTGCGCTGTATGCACGAACGCGAGCAGTCCGTCTGGGAAAGCTCGGTTAACGCCTATGACTGGCAAGCGGAAACGTGTCGCTTGATTCGACTCGGCCCGTTGCTGTCGGCGATCGATCTCTCCGGTCGGCGATTGTGGCTATGGCCTGACAGCAGCGATGCGGATTCGCTACGCTTGCTACGCGAAACCTTATCCGAACAGACAGACCCAGTCGGGCAAGCCGAACATGCCGACTTTTCACCGTAAGGGATTCCCTCATGCCCATCGTGACGATCCAGCAATTTCCCCGTGATGTCGAACACAAGCGTGAGCTTGCCGAACGAATAACGGAGGCTTTCGTGCAGTCATATGGACAGCCTCCCGAGTCAGTGCAGATATTCTTTCAGGAAACCGAGAAGGAAAATTGGGCGAGGGGCGGGCGCCTGGGCGTGAATCAAGCGTAAGGGTAGCGGTTGGTGAATACCGAGCTTGGTACAACCCGTCATTGAACGTAAAGCGGCCTCGTGACACGTCACGGGCCGCTTTCATCGGAAGCGTTTCGCTTTCGGCCTGTTCGACCGTCAGCCCAATATCGCTTAGCGTCGACCGACTAAAAAGCCGATAGCGAATCCGGCGAATGCAACAACGCCCATGCTGCTCCAGGCATTGCGACGGATGTAATCGTCGGTTTCGTGCCAGGCCTCTTCCGCATGTTCTGCCAGGTCATGACTGACATCGTCCGCTCGGTTGCGAGCCCGATCAAGGCTTTTGCGACCGCGGCGTTTGGCATCTCGATAATACTGGCGCGTGTCTTCGCGGTAATTACGACTCATGGAGCTTCCTTAATCATTCGTCAGTGACAATCGGTGCGTGGCGACCGATCGGTAGTGGAAAACGAACCTCAGTGCCGGTTCAACAGCAGGGTCATCAGCGCGCCACCCAACGCGGCGATACCGACACTCTGCCAAGGCTTGCGCTGCACGAAGTCATCGCAGCTTTCGCAAGTATCGCTAATCTGATCGTCCAGCCGGCGACGCGAACGACTCGCCCAATTGTCCTGCGCCAAATAAGCAACGGCGTAGGGTGAAGGCTCATCGATGCTCTCTTCAAGAGGTTCGTCCTCGGGTGTCAAGGCGGGTTCCTCCCGGATCGGATCATCCCCCAAGTGGGGTGCACGTTCTGCAGCGGCCGCCATGTCTTCATCGATACGGCTAGCCCCGATTTCCTTGTCGTCACGATGGAACAGACTCATGTTGATCCCTCCGGTTCGACCCAACGACCTTTCGACTGGCGATGCAATAACCTCGCTACAGTAGCTTAGTCATCAAAGTGCTTAGTCATCAAAGTGCTTCGTCGTCAAAGTGCTTAGTCGTCACAGCGCGTAGCTGTCGTGGCACATAGTCGTCATAGTGTAGTCGCAATTCTATTCCTCGCTAGTGCGGCGCGGTAGTGGAGCGCCATCGTGTATCTCGCTTTCGAGACGTCGGCTGATGTCGCCGGGTGAACCAGTACGTCGCGCGAGCATGTCGTAGGCGACCGGCACGATGAACAGGGTCAGCAGGGTAGAAGCGGCTACGCCGCAGAAGATCACGGTGCCGATGACGATGCGCGATTCGGCGCCAGGACCGAATGCCAGAATCAGGGGTACGGCGCCGGCCATGGTGGTGACTGTCGTCATCAGAATCGGCCTGAGCCGGGTCACGGCAGCTTCGACCAGCGCCTCGGAGAAGGCCTGCCCTTCGTCCCGCAGCTGATTGGCAAATTCGACGATCAGGATGCCGTTCTTGGCAGCCAGCCCGACCAGCATGACCAGTCCCACCTGGCTGTAGATGTTGAGGGACTGCCCGCTGGCCCATAGACCCAGCAAGGCACCGCTGATGGCCAACGGGACCGTGAACATGATCACCAGCGGGTGAATGAAGCTTTCGAACTGAGCGGCCAGTACCAGGAATACCACGACGATACCTAGAATCAGCAGAAAGGTGGTCGCGCCGCTGGCTTCCTGGTAGTCGCGAGACGGTCCTTTGTAGTCGATCACCGCTTCGCTGGGCAGCTCTTCATCGGCAATGCGTTGCAAGTAGCTCAGGGCGTCGCCTATGGCGGTACCACTCTGCAGATTGGCCTCCAGCGTGATGGCACGCATCCGATTGAAGCGATTGAGCTCGCTGGCGCCAGCGAACTCCGAAACCGATACCAGACTCGCCAATGGGATCAGTTCACCGCTGACTGCTGAACGTACCTGCACGTTGTCCAGCGTGTTGGGCGCACGCTGGCTGTCCCGTTCGCCTTCGAGAACGACGTCGTACTCCTCGCCGTCATCGATATAGGTGGTGACGTTGCGGCCTCCGAACAGCGTCTCGAGGGTGTTGCCAATGGAGCTGACCGTGACGCCCAGGGCGGCTGCACGGTTGTAGTCGATCTGGATGCGCAGCTGCGGCTGGGTCTCTTTATAGTCGCTGTCCACCGCATCGAGGCCGTGGTTACCGTCGTCGCGAATGCGAGTCAGCAGGCGATCACGCCAGTCGACCAGTTGCTCGTAAGTGCTGCCGCCGATGACGAATTGAATCGGCTTTTCGACCCGCCCGCCAAAACCCTGGCGCATGACCGGGGTGGCGGTAACGCCGGGCAGATCCGAAAGTTGATGTCTGACATCGGCCATGATGTCCCAGGCCGAGCGCCGCTTGCCCCAATCATTGAGCGTGACGACGGCCATGCCATCATTGAAGTTCTCGACATTGCCGAAGCCGCGTGGTCCGCGAATCGACACCTGATTGATGTCACCGGCATCGACAAGCGTCATCAAGCGGGCTTCTATCTCGTCGTAGTAATCCTGCATGTAATGGAAGGTGGCGCCAGGCGGCCCTTCGATCAGCACGAAAAAGGCGCCACGATCCTCCTGAGGCGTGTATTCGTTAGGCAGCTGTTGAAACAGCCAGGTGGTAAGTGCCAATACCAGGGCGAACAGCCCGACCACGATCCAACGCCAGCGCAGTGCCCACAGCAGGCAGCGCCGGTAGATCGTCTGTGAACGATCCAGCAGCCAGTGAACACCATGGCTGATGCGACTTTCGTGCATGCGCGGGCTGAGAAGCTTCGAACACAGCATTGGTGCCAGCGACAGCGCGACCAGACAGGATAGCCCGACGGCGGCGGCGAGCGTCAGCGCGAACTCCGAGAAGAGACGACCGATATCGCCCTGAAGCAGACTCAACGGAATGAAAACGGTGATCAGCACCAACGTGGTGGCGATAACCGCAAAGCCGATCTGGCGGGTACCCCGATAAGCGGCGACCAGCGGCGTCTCGCCGTAGACCACCATGCGGCGGTGGACGTTCTCGATGACGACGATCGCGTCATCGACGACCAGCCCGATCGCCAGTACCAGCGCCAGCAGTGTGAGTAAGTTCAGAGTAAAGCCGAACAACGCCAGAAAGATGAAGGTGCCGATCAGCGAGATCGGTACCGTCACCGCGGGTACCAGAGTAGTACGCACATTGCCAAGGAACAGAAAGATCACCACCACGACCAGCCCCATGGCGATGAACAGCGTCGACACGACTTCGTGCAGCGCGCCGGAGACGAATACCGATGAGTCGAAATTGAGCGACAGCTGCATGCCGTCGGGCAGCGTCGGTTGGAGTCGCGCCATTTCCGCCTTGGCGCCATTGGCGACTTCCAACACGCTGGCGGTCGACTGCTTGATCATGCCGAGGCCGACCATCGGAACCCCGTTACCTCGATACAGCGAACGCTCCTCCACTGACCCCACTTCCACGCGAGCCACGTCCGACAACCGGATCAGATAGCCATTGTCGCCTCGGGCGATGACCAGATTCTGAAAGTCGGCGGCCGTGGTGAAGCTGCGCGGGATCCTCAGGGTGAACTGACGGTCGCGAGATTCGAGAAAGCCAGCGGGCAGCTCGACGTTTTCATCCTCGAGCGCTTCGGCGACGTCGTCCACGGTCAACTGACGCGCGGCCAGGGCATTGCGATCCAGCCACACCCGCATGGCGTATTCCTTGCCGCCGCTGAGACGCACCCGCGCAACGCCGTTCTGCGTCGAGAACCGGTCGACGAGATAGCGGTTGGCGTAATCGGTCAGCTCCGGGATGGTATATCCTTCCCCCGAGAGCGACAGCCAGATGATGACGTCGTCGCTGCTGTCGCTCTTTTCGATCTCCGGCGGCTCGGCCTGATCGGGCAGATTATCGGCGACCGACGAAATCCGGTCGCGAATGTCGTTGGCGGCGCCATCGATATCGCGATCCAGCGAGAACTCGACGTCGATCTCCGATTCACCGTCCTCACTGCTGGACTCGATCGAAACGATGCCCTCGATACCGGCAATGCGGTCTTCGAGCAGTTGGGTGATGCGTGTCTCGACGACGTTGGCGGAGGCGCCTGGATAGTTGGTCTCGATGCTGACGATGGGCGGGTCGATCGCTGGATACTCTTGCAGCGGTAATCGCTCCATGGCCAGCAGGCCGAACGCGATCAGCAGCAGCGAAACAACCGTCGCAAAGACCGGGCGGCGAATTGATAGATCGGAAATCCGCATCAGTCGCTCGCCTGCGATTCGCTGGCCTGTGATTCAGTGGCGCGGTGCTGACGTTCGAGAACCGCCTTGATGTCTCCCTCGCTGACATTCTCGGCGATCAACTCGACGGAATCGCCTTCGCGCACCTTGAGGGTACCGTGAGTCACGATGCGCTGCCCGCTATCGAGGCCATCGATGACCTCTACCTCGCCCTCTCGGCGCTCACCGATGGTGATTTCTCTTCGTGTGACGTGAGGCGGCTGGCCCGGTTCGATCAGCCAGACCGTCTGACGCTCCCCATCCGGAACCAGCGCGCTCTCCGGAATCGTCAGGGCCTCGCGGGCAGGTTGGTTCAACTGTACTTCCATCAACATGCCCGGAAGCAGACGACCTTCGGGATTGGCAAGGTTGGCGCGTACTACCAAGCTCCGTGAGACGGGATCGATACGGGTGCCGAGCGTGGCGACTTCGGCACGGAAAATCTCTTCGGGATAGCTGGGGGTGGTGGCGCTGAGCGTGAGGGCCGGATGCAGTACCGAGAGTAGCGTTGCCGGTACGGTGAAATCGAGTTTCAAGGTATCGAGCTTGTCCAGCGTGACCAATTCGGTACCGGGCGTGACCAGGGCACCGATACTGATTTCGCGCAAGCCCACCGTGCCTGCGAAAGGCGCCTGCAAACGGTGATCGGCGAGTCGTGCGCGAATCGCATCGATCTGCGCTTCGCTCTGTTTGACCAGTGCGGCGTTATCCTCGAGCGTGGCACGCACTCCCAGGTTGCGATCCTGGAGCTGCTGAGCGCGGTTGAGGGCGCTCTGACGTTGACCGAGTAGCGCCTGGGCGGCTCGGAGTTCGGCTTGTACCTGATCGTCATCGAGCTGAATCAACCACTGACCGGCCGCGACACTGTCGCCGTCCTCGAAGTTGATGGCACTGACGGTGCCGGTCAGTGTCGAGGAGAGAATGACGCTCTCATCCGCTTTCAAAGTGCCCAACGCCTCAACCGGGTCCTGCCAGGTCGAGGCGCTGACGGCGGCGCCGATCACGGCGATCGGGGATGCAGTCTGCGCCTGGGCGAACAACGAACTGAGCAGCAGCGCCGCAGCGGTTGCCAAGCTCAATATCGTAGATGGCGATGGCGGGCGCTTGCGAAAGAAGAAGGGCGTCGAAAGGATCGCCGAAATCATTGTCATATTGGGCTGATGTCTACGCTGCGTTACAAGGAGTCAGAGAGGCGTTACCGACGAGTCGTGAAGCCTTACCCTTCGTTAGTACCTTAACCCTCGATGAATGAAAAGGCCGTGTTGGAAAATGGCTCTGTTAGAATGCTCGCCCAACCAGCAAGGCAAGGTCGGTGCGGAGATGAAAACCTACGACGTCGTCATTATCGGCGCCGGCGCGGCCGGCTTGATATGCGCGCTCACGGCGGGCTATCGCGGCCTTCGGGTGCGTGTCGTGGATCATGCCAGCAAGGCCGGCAAGAAAATTCTGATGTCCGGCGGCGGACGCTGTAATTTCACCAACCTCGCGACGACGTCGGCAAATTTCTTCTCGCGCAATCCGCACTTCTCGATTTCGGCACTGAAGCGTTACACGCCGCAACACTTCGTCGAGCTGATCGAGCGGCATGGCATCGAGTATGTCGAGAAGGCCCCCGGACAACTGTTCTGTGCTCACTCGGCCAAGGATGTCGTTTCCATGCTGCTGACGGAGTGCGGGTGGGCGGGCGTGGAAGTGTCTCTCTCCACGCCGGTGGGCGACATTGAACGTCTCGGTGATGGGATGCGCCTGGAAATTGGTGGCCGCATGGTGCATACGGGCGCCGTGGTAGTCGCTACCGGCGGCCTGTCGATCCCGACACTGGGTGCCAGCGGTTTGGGCTACGATCTGGCCCGCCAGTTCGGGCTCGCGGTGACCGAGACACGAGCGGCATTGGTGCCGTTCACGGTGACATCTCAATGGAAGGCATCGCTGGCATCGCTATCCGGTCTATCCTGTCCGGTACTGGTCAAATGCGGTGATGGTCAGTACCGCGAGCCGCTGCTTTTTACCCATCGAGGTCTGTCAGGGCCAGCCATGCTCCAAGCCTCGAGCCACTGGCAGCCGGGAATGACGATCGAGATCGACTGGCTACCCTCGATCCCGGTCGAGGAAACGTTGCGCGCGCTGCGGTTAAGCGCTCCTCGTCGCCATCTCGGCACCTGGCTGGGAGAAGTGTTACCCAAACGGCTCTCTCAGGCGTTGATGCAATGGCAGGCGTGGAAGGACCGGCCGATGGCCGAGCTCTCCAATACCGATATCGAGGCACTGGTGCAGGGGCTCAAGGCATGGCAATTCAAGCCGGCAGGTACGGAGGGCTGGCGGACGGCGGAAGTCACCCTGGGTGGAGTCGATACCGACGCCATATCGTCGAAGACATTCGCCGTCAACACGATTCCACAGCTTTACTTCATCGGTGAAGTGCTCGATGTCACCGGGCAACTGGGAGGCTTCAACTTTCAGTGGGCCTGGGCGTCCGGCGTAGCCTGCGGCCAAGCCCTCTAAAGAAGACCGTCTCCTAAGCCGGTAACGCCGATCACGAAGCGCCGCCGAATAAAAAACGGCCACTGAGAGAACAGTGGCCGTTGGAAGCATCGAGGCGATTGAGGCCTCGGTGATTAAAGAGTACCGCTCAGCGATTTCGCCCGCGCGTTGCCCGATAGAGCGCCTTGCCGCGGTTATACATCATGAGCCCGGTCAATGCGCGCTTGAACAAACGTCCAGTCGAGCGAGGCTTGCGCGCACCGCGCATCGCGACCAGGCCGCCAACGGCCATCAGAGGAACCCGCCAGCTCATCATTTTTTCCCACGCGTTATCGATCGGCGCAGTAGCATCGCGCCATTCGCGCATGGCGGCCGTCATATCGAGACGCTGCTGCAAAATCTCATCTTCGATATCCTCGATCCGCTGCTGTCGAGTGCGTTTAATCATGAGACGAACCCAATGCTTCGCGGTCCTGTTCGAGATGATGCAACGTTGCAGCCATCAACTTGCGCTGTTTGGCAACGCGTTTGGCGCCAAGGATCAACCCGCCTGAGATCACGAAAAGCACCGCTGAACAGATCGCGATTGCCTGTAAGCGGTTGTCTTCCCAGTATGTCACCACGACCAGCAGAAGCAGCATGCCGATAGCGAAGGAGAGCACGATCAGACCGGCACCCGCCAAGAGCAGCAAGGTCAACATTCGATCGCGCTCGGCTTCCCATTCAAAGACGGCGAGACGCAGGCGCGTTTCGCCACTGGCAATGAGATTGGCGATCAGCCGCCGGGCGGCGGAGATGACATTTTCAGCCGGTCCCGCCATCAACGACGCCCCAGTAGTAGCCCGAAGACGACGCCCGCAGCGGCACCGATGCCGATGCTGGTCCATGGATTCTCGTGCACGTACTGATCGGTGGCGTCCATCTGATCCTTGGCGTTGGCGTAGAGCTTCTCGCCGCGGGCTTCGAGGCGTCCACGAGTTTCTTGCAGGCGCTGTTGTGCGCGTTCACGCATTTCCGAAATGTTGCTGCGAGAGTCGTCCGCCGTAGCGTGAATCAACTCTTCGACGGTATGCGATAGATTGCGCAGATCTTCCTTGAGTTGCTCGGTAGAAGCTTCGCGCTCACGTTCGGGGCCATTGCCGCCGATGGATTGCATGGTCATGGTCGTCTTCCTTTGACAGTCAATTAACGTAGATCAGCATAGACAGGCTATCTGCAGGGATCAACGAGTGCCAGGGATGCCTGCCAAAAAGGTGTTGATACTGAAGCCGAGGCCGAAACGCTGCACATCATGATCGTAGTCGATCAGGCTCTCGCCGTATCCCTTGTAGTACTGCAGATACCCACGAACTTTGCCGAACAGCGGGAACGAGTAGTCTAGCTGGCCGCCGTAGTGCGCTTTGCCCGGGTTGCCGCGAACCATCAACGATACTTCCTGATCGCCGAAGGCACGCACGACAGTCAAGTCACCGTAGCCGATGTAGCTCTCGAGGTCGGGATTGTCGTCATCTTCGTCATTTTCCGGGATACGCCAATGCGGGGAAACACTGAAGGCCCAGTCACCACGCTGGAATATCGACTCGGCATAGATCCGGTTCCAACTGCGTGACAGCGGATCCGAACGACCGTTGGACTGGTGCGCAAAGCCAATCCGGTTGAGGGTATTGGTCCAACCCAGCACCGTCCATTGGTTGTCGAAGCTCACGAAGCCTTCGGGTTCATAGTTGGTCTCGCGAAATGGCGCGGAGGCTTCGGAATTATAGGCTTGCCACCAGCTGCGCTGGGTGTAGGCGAAATAAAAATCGCCATTATCCCCAAACATATCGTCGAGCAGTTTTATCTTGAAGCTCAGCTGAAACTTGATCTCCGAATTGTCGACGTCGCCCTCGGAGGTGATTTGACGGAAATCGGACTTGTCCGGATTGGTGTTATAAGCCCATGGCAGGATGTAGTTGCGTCGATAGGTCGTGATCGCCAGCGGATTCTCGGCGGTTTCCGCTTCGAGGTTGCGGCGCATTTCCGCCTGCTCGTTCGCTTGCTGAACCGGGTCACTATCGGTGGCTGTTGTCTGTGCAGCTGCCAATGGCGTGGTCAGCATCCCCAGTAGTAGAAGACTGGTATGGCGCAGCGAACGAATGGGCGTCATAAGACTGTCCTGTCAAGATGATCCAATGAACAGAAGCGCGATCCGGGCGGTGATAATCAGGCTTCTTTTTGAGTAGTGACGATTTCTAGCATGTCGTCGGCTTAAGTCAAACTTGGCAACCGAAGTGATGAGCGCCTCGGAATCTGCTCGCGCTGGCGGTAAACTCCGGATTCGACAGGAAACCTGATCGTGTCGTGTGAGCGAAACGGTGGCTGCAATGACAAGGTTGACGAGGAGAGGGCATGTCGGATTATCCGGCCGAGGGTGAGTCTGTCGGGCGACCAGGCCCTCTTATTCAGAGGTCGTTCAAACCTGCGAAGACGAATGTCTTGATGGCGACCGCTCTAGTACCTGCTGTCCTCAAACTGGCGCCGGTCGTCCTCAAGCGGATACCGATCGTCCTCAAAAAAGTGGCTCAGCGTATCACGTTCTGCGCCTTGGTATTGTGCATACTGATGACAAGTGTTGTTGCCTCGGCGCAACAGCAGGAAAGCCTGCCAACGCAAGACAAGCTCAACTCTGAACAGCAGAAACTCGAGCAGATCGAGACGCCTAGCGAGCAGCAGCAAGCGGATCGCGAAGATTTGCGCGTCGCGCTGCAGACGTTGGATTCACTGCAAGCCCGGCGCAAAGAACTGAAGACGCTAGAGAGCTCGGCGCAGCAGGCGCCACAGCGTATTCACGAGCTCGAACGGCAGCTTTCCAGCCTGAGTGACAACAAGGCCCCCACGGCCGATGCCCTTGATCGGCTCTCGGTAGAGACGTTGGGTCAGAGAACGTCCGATTCCCTGAACCAGCTCCAAGCGCTGCAGAGCCAGTTGGCATCGGTCAATGCGCGGTTGATCAGCGCGGAGACGCTGCCGGAGCGGGCACAGTCGGCGATTGCCAAAGCGATGTCCGATGCGGAACAGGCGCGAACACAGCTCCAGATACCCGATGATGATGAGTTGCAGGGCTTCGTTCCAGCCCGGGCTCGCTATCAGCTGGAGCTCGCACTGGCCGAGCTGCAAGCGGAATATCATCGTCGAGAACTGGCCAATAATACTCAACTGCGTGAGCTCGATGCGCGCCGGCGTGACTTGCTCCAGCGTCAGGTCGCTAACGAAGAAGCCCGCCTGAATGCGCTGCAGGCGGCTCTCGACCGCCAGCGTCGCGCCGCGTCCGAGAAGGCGGTCGCTGATATTGGTGAAGAGGATAGTGTCGCGATTACGGCGCACCCGGTGCTGCGCGAGATCCAAAAGACCAACCGTGATCTCAGCGATCGGCTTCTCGAGGTCACCGACCGCACCAACGACCTGATCCGCCAGGCCATCGACACGCGCTCGCAGCTCGACCGCGTGCGTCAGGTCAAGCGCACGCTCAATGAGCAGATCGAAGCGATCCGCGGTAGCACGCTGTTGTCGCGTATTCTCAATGAACAGCGCCGGGCCTTGCCAGACATCGATGAGTTGGCAGGCTTGCAGGAAGAGATCGCCGAAACGAGGCTGAGCCAGTTCGATCTGGTCGATCAGCGGGATGCGCTTCGCCAACCCCGGGAATTGGCGAAAAAAAGCCTGGCCGATACCGATATCGAGGTGACGCCGTCACTGATCGATTCATTGGTGAAGCTGTTTCAGTCGCGAAGTGAAATCCTCGAACAGCTCGATCGCGAATACGGCAATCTACTGACCGTGGCGATCGATCTGCAGCTCAATCAGGAACAGCTGGCGGGGCTCACCACATCGCTTCGCGGTGTGATCGAAGAGCAGCTGTTCTGGGTCGCCAGTGCGCGTCCGCTGACATGGAGCTGGTGGCAGGATGTGCCCGGCATTCTCTCGAATCAAGTGCGCGGCGGCGGTTGGCAAAAGGCGTTGGCGAGCTTCTGGCATGTGCCGGATATTCGCGCGCTGGCGGTCATTCCGATATTGCTATTGACTGCCACGCTGCTGTTGTTGAGGCGCCGAATCAAAGTGCGGCTGCTCAACCTGCATGAGCAGATTGGTCGGCTCAAGCGCGATACCCAAATGCATACGCCGCGGGCGATTTTCTACAACGCGCTACTGGCCGCGCATGGACCGCTAACGCTGGCTGTCGCGGGCGGCTTGCTGCGACTCGGCAGCGATGATTTCGCCGAGCGCGTGGGAGAGTCGCTGTTGCAACTGGCGTTGGCGTGGGGTGTCCTCGGCTGGGCGCGTCGGTTGCTGGTGTCGGACGGTGTGGCGACACGCCATTTCCACTGGTCGGCCGGCTACGTCGCACGGTTGCGCCGGTTGCTGTTCTGGCTAGGTATTTCGCTGATTCCCATCGTCCTCATCAGTGACACCTCGGCGGGCAGTCAGGCCGAGCTATCCAGTCGTCCACTGTTCCTGCTGTTGCTGCTGGTTGGCTTACTGGCGATGAGCTGGATTCTGGTGCGGCTGATCCTGGCCCACGTGCCCTATTTCGGCCTCAAGCTGTTTCGGCTGCTGCTGGGGCTCGCGCTGGCGTTGGTACCATTGATACTTGCCGGGTTGATTGCGCTGGGCTACGAGTATGCGGCGCTGCGTTTGATCGGGCGGTTCATCAATTCGCTTTATATCTTCGGACTATGGATTCTGGTCGAGGCCACCGTCGTTCGTGGATTGGCCGTGGCGCAGCGGCGCTTGGCCTATCGGCGTGCGGTGGCGCGTCGGCGAGCGCAGATCCAGGAGGGCGCCGAAGGCGGACTCGAGGTGGTCGAAGAGCCACCGCTGGACATGGAGCAGGTCAACCAGCAGTCGCTGAGACTCTCCAAGCTGATCCTGTTCATCGGCTTTACCTTTGCCTTCTACCTGATCTGGTCGGATCTGCTCGAAGTCTTCTCCTATCTTGATCACGTCAGCGTGTGGGAAATCGAACGCGGACAGGGTGAGGCGATGACCCTGGACCCGATTACCGTGGCCGATATCGTCATTGCCTTGATCACGGTGGCGTTGACCATGATGCTGGCGCGCAACCTGCCGGGGCTGCTGGAAGTCATGGTGCTGTCACGCCTGACGCTCAAGCAGGGCAGCGCCTACGCGATTTCATCGCTGCTTTCTTACACCATCGTTGGTACCGGGGTGGTGATTTCCCTTGGCACGCTCGGGGTGTCCTGGGACAAACTGCAGTGGCTGGTCGCGGCCCTTGGCGTGGGTTTGGGCTTCGGCCTGCAGGAGATCTTCGCCAATTTCATTTCGGGTCTGATCATCCTGTTCGAGCGGCCGGTGCGAATTGGCGACACCATCACGCTCGGCCAGCTCCACGGCTCGGTCAGCCGGATCCGCATCCGGGCCACCACGGTGACCGATTTCGATCGTAAAGAGATCATCATCCCCAACAAGACTTTCGTGACCGATCAACTGATCAACTGGTCGCTGTCGGATAACGTTACCCGGGTCGTGCTGACCTACGGCGTCTCGCACGGCTCCGATCTCGATGAGGTACATCGTCTGATGCGTCAGGCGGCGGACGAAAACCGCCGCGTATTGCGTGACCCCGAGCCACAGGTCTTCTGTATCAGCTACGGTTCGACGGCGTTCGACTTCGAACTGCGCATCTTCGTCAACGATCTACTGGATCGGCTCTACGCCAGCGACGAGATCAATCGACGGCTGGATCGGTTATTCAAGGAGAATGGCATTCGCGTGGCGTTCAACCAGATGGACGTCTGGCTGCATGGCGACAATGGCGAAGTAGCAAAGGTGCAGAGCACGAGCGGAGACAACGTGGCGCTGGGCTCGGAAACTGGTTCGACGTCCCGGGCTGCTGAGTTACGCCAAGATTCGCGCCCAGTCTCCCGTCAGACGCCTGCTTCTCGTCAGAAACCTAGCGGCGACGATGGCCACCTGGGTGACAGCGATGTCGGCGGTGCCGGTCACGATGGCGGTAGCGACGGGGGTGACGGCGGACGATGACGACGACGGACGAAGCGAATGACGCGGTTCAGCGGCGCAGGGCGTGAAACAGAAACTCGCGGTTGCCGTCGCCACCCTGGATCGGGCTTTCCTGCCAATGATCGATCTTCAAGTCATTAGCGTCACAAGCCCGGTGCAACGTGTCTGCAACCAGCGTATAGAGTCCGGCATCGCGCACGATGCCCCGCGGGTCGACCTTGCCGGGGCCGACTTCGAACTGCGGTTTGACCAGAGAGTAGAGCTCTCCGCCCGAGTGCAGTATGCGGGCGATCTCCGGCAAAATGAGCGTCTGCGAGATAAAGGAGACGTCCATCACCACCGTATCGATGCCGCCAGGTGCCAATGTCTCCAAATGTGCCGACGGCAATTGGCGGGCGTTGATGCCCTCCAGGCAGACGACTCTGTCGTCGTCACGCAGCGATGCATCGAGCTGATCGTGGCCCACCTCGATACCGATGATTCGTTTCGCGCCGTAGCGTAGTGCGCAGTCGCTGAAGCCACCGGTGGACTGGCCGATGTCGAGCACGGTGAGGCCGTCGAGGCGGCGTGCCAGGGTCTCGAGCAATGCTTCCAGCTTGAGGCCCGCTCGCGACACATAGCGCTCTTCCGGTGCCTCGGCGATGCGTAGTTCTGTCATTTCCGGCAGCTTTTCCCCGGGTTTGGTGGCGACTCGCCACGTTCCGCCGGCATCGATGCTGACATGGCCTTGGCGGATCAGGCGTTGTGCCCGGGTGCGCGAGCGCACATGTGCGCTGACTAGCTGGTCGAGTCGTTTCATGGATTACTCACTCCTGATGAGCCGGGGGGAGCGGCGAGGGGTCTGCCAGGGGCCCATCGGCGTAAGTCGAGCGGTTGTCGAAAGCCTGCTGCCACTGCTCCAGCAATGTCTGGCGCTTGAGTGTATCCAGCGTTGCCAGCAGACCGGGGCCGATCTGCACCGGGCGAATCGCCTCTCCCAGCCGCCCGCGCAGATCGGCGGCCGTGCCGGCACCGTCCACGGCGGGATGAACGGCACCCAGCGTCGTCTGCGTCGCCAGCAGGCGCTGCGCCGGTTCGCTCAACAGATAGTCGACGAAGCGCTGCGCCGAGGCCGGGTGGGGCGCGTCGCGAGACATCATGACCAGGCGCTGCAGTACCAGGGCGTAATCCTTGGGTACGACCATGACGAGCTCGGGATGGTCGGCGACGTAGTCCTGCACGTAAGAGCCGATCAGGTTGTAGCCGATCCAGTAGCGTCCGTCACTGAGGCCGTCGAGCATGGCCCCTGTCGTGGTCTCCAGCGCGCTATGCGTGTTGCCAAGCGCTTCGACCAGATCCCAGTAGCGGGCGGAAATTCTGGCATCCTCGATGGCATAGGTGTAACCGGCACCGCTGCGACGTGGATCGTAGGTGACCACGCGCCGGTTGAGTTGGTCGGGTTTTTGCTGGAGCAGGTTCAACAGATCGGCATGGCTCTCCGGCGGCGTCATGCGCTCGGCCAAGTCCCGCCGGTAGACCATGACGATGGGTTCGAAGGTGAAGCCGAACAACTCCTGACGCCAACGCGCCCAGCCCGGCCAAGCCGCCGCAGCAGGGGAGTCGACGGTTGCCGAGAGCCCTTCGTTGGCAAGTTGATATTGCCATGGCATCGCGGGGGACATCACCACGTCGGCGCGTGGTGCGTCACGCTCCTGAAGGACTCGCGCATGCAATGCCAGCGTCTCAAGATTGTGATAGTCGATCGCGATATCCGGATTCCGCCGATGGAAGTCCGTGAGTAGCGGGCGTACCTGCGGCGGGTCGACGACACCATAAATGGTCAGCGGCTGCGGCGAACCGGTGTCCGCGGCGAAGTGCAATGTTCTCGCCTGTACGGGGGCCGTCGTCAACAGTGCGAGCGCCAGCAGGGCGCCGGCGAGACGCCGAATTCGAGTCGGCCGCATCATCAGGCGTCGGCTGGAAAGGTCAAGACGATACATAGACCGGGGCGCTCGGGATGATCGGGATGGACGGCTTGCAAGGTCAAGCGGATGTCGTGGGCGCGGGCAATGCTATCGACGATAGCGAGGCCAAGGCCGCTGCCATCGCCGGTCTCCTGGCCGCGATGGAAAGGGCGCAGCATCAGTAGACGCTGAGTATCGGGAATGCCCGGGCCATCATCCATGACCGCCAGTCGCGCCGGTGCATCGATGACCTGCACGGTGATCTGTCTGGCACCGTAGAGCGAGGCGTTTTCGATTAGGTTATTCAGCGCTTCCTCCAGTTGCCAGTCGTTGGCGGACACCATCACGGCATGTTCGGGAATTTCCACACCGAGGTCGATGCCATGGCGGTGGTGGCGCGAAAATGCCTCTTTCACACAGCGTTGGGCCAGCGCGGCGAGATCGACGGCTTGCTTGGCCGGCGCTGCCTCCGGGTTATTGAGCCGAGTCAGCGACAGCAGCTGGCTGGCCAGCCGCGCGGTCTTGGTGGCGGTGCCATGCATGGTGGCGATCGCCTCGCGCCAGGTCGCCGGGTCCGATTGGCGCATGGCCAGTTCCGCTCGGGCGGAGAGCCCGGCCAGCGGTGTTCTCAATTGATGGGAGGCGTCACCGATGAAACGTTCCTGGTTGGCGCGGACGCGGCGCATGCGTGCCAGCAACTCGTTCAGGGCTTGGCGCAGCTCGGCCAGCTCGCGGGGCAGCGCCAACTCGAGCGGCGCGAGCGTTCGAGGATTACGCTGGCGGATAGCGCGGCGCAAGCGCGTCAGTGGTTCCAGCGCGGAGCGGGCTGATAGCAATACAACGACCATGGCGAGGCCGGCAATGATCACGATATTGACGAAGCTTGCCAGGAACAGCTGATTGGCCAGGGTTTGCCGGCCCTCGCGAGTCTGCGCCACTCTGACTTCGAAGCGGTCGCTACGGTCCCAACCCTCGAGGCGCGCGCGCAGTACCCCGAGCCGGAGCTTCATGCCCCTGGAAATCACATCCCCATAGCTCATCTGACCGTTATTTGCGGGGGGGAGCGAGGGGAGCGAGCGATTGCCGGTCACGAAGTGGCCCCGGGCATCATAGAGCGCATAGAACACGCGCTCCTCGGCATCGGTGGCGAGCATCTCCAGGGCCGAGGGCGGTAGATCCATCCATAGCCGACTCTGCTGCCAGCGAACCTGTTCGGCGATGGAGAGCGAGGCGGCATCCAGCAGCCGATCGAAGGCACGATCGGCTGCCTCGCGGGAGGCAAACCAGGCCTGCAGCAGCATGATGGCGACCAGCAGCGCCAGTGGGCACAGCAGCCAGATCATCAGTCGCCGATACAGACTCAGATGTGACAGACGCCAGTGCTGCAACGGGGTCACTGGACCTCCAACAGATAACCGATGCCGCGAACCGTGCGCAGTTTGACGTCGGACGCTCCAAGTCGGCGGCGCAGCCGATGAACGTAGACTTCGACAGCGTTGTCGCCAACCGCTTCCCCGGCGAAGGCATCTTCGAGCAGCCTCGCCTTGTCCACCGGTTCGCCGGCATGATCAATCAAGCATGCCAGCAAGCGGTGTTCTCGTGGAGGCAGTGGTAATGCGACGTCGTTCAGCGTGAAATGCTGGCGCTGGCGATCGAGGCGCAGTGAACCGAGTTCGAGCGGCTCGTTCCGGTCATTCTGGCGCCGGCGCAGCAGTGCCCGAACGCGGGCTTCCAACTCATCGAGCGCGAACGGCTTGGCCAGATAGTCATCGGCGCCGAGATCGAGCCCCTTGACGCGGTCTTCGATCGCCGCTCTGGCGGTGAGGATCAGCACCGGGGTATGGCGATCGCGCGAACGGAGTGTCGCCAGCACGTCGAGGCCGCTGCGAGTCGGCAGGTTGAGGTCGAGCAAAATCAGATCGTAGTCGTGATCGAGCGATAGGCGAGTCTGCGCTTCGCCGCCGTCGCCGATTCGGTCGACACGCTGGTTTTCGATCGTCAACGTTTCCATAAGAGTACTGGCGAGTAGAGAATCATCCTCTATCAACAGTAGTTTAGAGGCCATGGCAACACTCCTGCCGGTGAGCGATAGCGGGTTTTGAAACGTTCATCTCAACGATCTCGCGTCTCGCTTGGCACTTTTCTCTCTTCGCCTTTTCATTCAGCGCCGTTCCGTTCCGTTCCGTTCCGTTCAGCGAGGCGTCAGCGGTAGTTTCGCTTATCGCGTTGGGTGACGCGATTGTAAACGAATTGATTCTCACGGCATTGAACTTTAGTCGGCTTTTGCGTTCGTGCCGTTGACCGTTACATCGCTTCACCCTAGTTTTCGCCTATGGAAACAAAGTTCTACCTTACGAAACTGTAAGGTTGGCGTCAGCGTTATGGATAACTCCGTTCCCTCAGCGAGGAGAATCAATCATGTTTGCAGGCAAAACAATCAAGTGGGTGGCCGCTGCGGCGCTGGCCCTGACCGCCAGCAGCGCCATGGCATTCGAGCCATCCGGCAAGGTCGAGTGCATTGCGCCATCGGACCCGGGCGGTGGCTGGGATTTTACCTGTCGTAGCGTGGGCAACGTGCTCGAGGAGCTCGAGCTGGTACCGGCCAGCGTGCAGACCATCAACATGGCGGGCGCCGGTGGCGGCGTTGCGTATGCTCATACTGTGAGCAAGCGCAAGGGTGACGACCAGTTGCTGGTTGCTGCCTCCACGGCGACCACGACGCGCCTGGCGCAGAATCAGTTTCCGGGCATGAATGCCGACATGGTCAACTGGATCGGCGCGGTGGGTGCGGACTACGGCGTGATCGCGGTCTCCAAGGATTCGCCCTATCAAGACCTCAACGAGTTGATGGACGCGATGAAGAAGGACCCGCGGGCGGTCAAGTTCGCTGGCGGCAGTGCCAACGGCGGCTGGGACCATCTCAAGGTGCTGATCGCGGCCAAGGCGGCCGGGGTCGAGAACCTGCCGCGTATCCCGTATCTCTCCTACAACAATGGCGGCGAAGCGATGACGCAGGTGATCGGCGGCCACGTCGATGCCTTCACCGGCGACATCACCGAAACCCAGGGCTTCCTCAAGTCCGGCGATCTGCGCGTGCTGGCAGTGTTGTCCGATGAGCGTCTGCCCGGCGACCTGTCCAACATTCCCACCGCCAAAGAACAGGGAATCGACGCTGTCGGCCCCAACTGGCGTGGCTTCTACATTCCCGCCGGTATTGACGACGATGCCAAGAAGTACTGGGTCGATGCCGTCGACAAGCTCTACGCCAGCGATCAGTGGAAGAAAGTCATGAAGAGCAACGGTCTGATGCCGTTCCATCCGGATTCCAGTAAATTCGAGGCCTTCGTCAAGCAGCAGATCCAGGACATCCAGTCGCTCTCCAAGGAAATCGGGCTGATTCAATGAGCAAGTTCAATGACCGCGTCTTCGGCTTGGTCATGCTGGTCATCGCCGTGGCCTATTACTACGGCGCTACCCAGTTTCCGGTCCCCTTCGGGGGATCGGAAGCCGTTGGGCCGGAGACCTTTCCCAAGTTGCTGGCCGTGATTCTGACCGTCTGCAGCCTGTACATGATCGTCAAACCCGACGCGGACAACCCCTGGCCGGTCGCCCAGACGTTCCTCGAGCTGGGCATCGCCGTGGTGGTGCTGATCGCCTATGCGCTGCTGCTGGAACCGCTGGGTTTCATCATTTCGACCATGCTGGCGGTTGGTACGCTGTGCTGGCGCATGGGCGCGAAGCCGGTGAAAGCCTA
>Ga0207878_100163_pt1 | contig 54597 bp, 49 predicted proteins | sample LinPmetageLP41_FD_184053 | JGI IMG/M metagenome (GOLD analysis project Ga0207878, IMG submission 184053) | Marine viral communities from the Pacific Ocean - LP-41 (SPAdes) | ecosystem: Environmental > Aquatic > Marine > Oceanic | place: Pacific Ocean | collected 2010-08-27 | reverse complement strand
CCAAATTTGCTTGGTGACAATAGCGTTTTGGACCCACCTGACTCCATGCCGAACTCAGTAGTGAAACGAAACAGCGCCGATGATAGTGTAGCATTTGCTATGTGAAAGTAGGACATTACCAGGCTTCAAATAAGAGAAACCCGTTACAGCAATGTGACGGGTTTTTTGCTATCTGGGATTTAGTAAATAGCCAAGAGCCCATGCCAAACTCAGTAGTCAAACAAAACAGCTCGAAGGCGAGCCCCACGTAAGGCCGTCCCGACAGGAAGGTAGTGTAGCATTTCACTGTGACTCACCACCGCTGTGGGCACCACGACATTACCAGGCTTCAAATTAAAGAAACCCGTTACAGCAATGTAACGGGTTTTTTGCTGTCTGCAGAAAAGTAAAATGCGCACAATTGATAGACACTCATCAGGCCTCTATTACATAGGTCAGGCGAGCGTAGCGACTCCCGACGACAACATCAAAAATTTCTCTGCCTGGAAGTGTCGCATTTGCTATATTATCCACAATCTGCGTATATCACATCAACCAATTCCTCAATCTTGTGAATATGTCGAGATCGAATCAAAGAGCTTTTATAGTTAAGCACAGAGGTATAGTTATTATTTATATATTTACTAATCTGATAGTGCTGGATAACAAATATAATTTTGCTTTGTTACTGGCTTTGATTTAGGATCAAAACAGTTTAAAACCAAGAACTAATAGCCTGTGTATAGATTATTAATTAGTGCCATATCATTTATATTTTGTTTTTCTGTATCGGCAGTTGAAGTAACTGATCTGTATCAAGATATATTAAAAGTCGACGATAAAACTAGAGATACGCGTTTAAATGCAAGCCGTAAGGCATTGCTTAATGTTTTAGTAAAAGTGAGCGGTGATGAAACTGCAGATCAAAATAAACTAGCGCAACAACGTACAAAAGATATCTCAGATTATATACTCAAATTTGAGTATGACGAGCGAGCAAACGGACAGCTTAAATTAGTTGTTAAATTTGAAGCGCGCAAAATAAATGCGCTCATTAAAGAGCTCAATTTACCACTGTGGGGTGTTCAGCGACCACTCGTTGCTATTTGGTTAGGTATTGAAGACAATTGGCGCAGAGAATTAGTAACACAAGAAAGTTACCCGCAGCTAGAGCAGTTAATTTATGATAAAGCAGGACGCCGTGGCTTACCAGTTGTTGTGCCTTTGCTTGATTTACAAGACAGGCGCTTAGTAGGTGTCCCCGAAGTTTGGGGGAATTTTTCTGAGCCCGTTGAAGAAGCATCTAAGCGTTACAGTGCGGAGCGAAGTATTACTGCAAGAATGTTTCAAGAACAAGACAGTGAAAATTGGATACTAGATTGGCGCTTTACTAACGACGATTTGTTTGAATCAAATAGATTAACGGGCGACAAGCAGCAAATTGTAGGGCAAATGATTGATACTCTCGCGCAAGGCCTTGCAAGCGAATATGCAATTGATCCTAATGCCTATTATCAGCAAGCTTCTGCAACACTTACTTTAAAAGAAACTAATAGCTTTGTTGATATCGAATTAGCAAAACGTAGATTACTTAGTTTAAGTGTAGTAACCGACGTAACTATTTTACGAAAAACTCCAGAGCTTGTTGAATTTAAGTTAAACCATACGGGCAGTGTAAACGATCTTAAAAAAGCACTTGGCCTTGATTCTGCTTTTAGAGATTACGTTGACCCACGTGCTTTTTATCATGTGGTTGATAAAAGTAGTTTAGAATATCAGTGGGTTGGCGAGTAATGCAAAACGCTGAGCCTATGCAAATGGCTTTACCGGTCACCTTACCGGATGATGAAACCTTTGCATCATATTTTGGTGGTGAGGACTCGTTAGAGGTTAACCATTTAAAGGACAGCTTTTCAAAGTTATCTAAAACGTTTCAGTACACCTATTTATGTGGTTTAGGTGATTCAGGCAAGTCTCACTTGCTATACGCCACTTGTGTAAAAGCACAAGAGCGCGGGTTATCCAACATGCTATTATCAATGCGTGAAGTTATTGATTTTGGCCCGATGGTGCTCGATGGCTTAGAGGCTCTCGATGTATTGTGTATAGACGACGTTCACTTAGTCGCTGGGAATGATCCTTGGGAAAAAGCATTATTTAATTTCTATAATCGCTTTAACGAACCTGGGAAAATGCTCGTAGTTACCGCTGACTTACTTCCTGATATGCTCAATATTAGCCTTCCCGATTTAGAGTCTCGGCTAAAGTGGGGCACTACATTTCAAATTCGCTCTATGAGCGATGATGACAAAGCTCAGGCGCTTGTGAAACGTGCGCATATGCGTGGATTGGAATTGAGCGATGAATGTGCACGGTTTTTACTAACGCGTTTAAGCCGTGATATGCGCGCTTTACTCGATGTATTAGACAAATTAGATCATGCATCTATGGCTGCACAGCGAAAATTAACAATTCCCTTTATAAAATCAACGTTAAAGCTGTAGTAGGTCTAGAATCTAGACCCTGCTTTCAGTTATCATTAGTCAATTAAATTGTAATCACCTTCTGTGAAAGATCAGGTATCGAATGAACTTAGAAAATATATTAGCGCAAGCACTTGAGGCGGTAGCCAGTGCCAGTGAAATCGCGCAACTAGAAGAGATCAGGGTTAATTACCTTGGTAAAAAAGGCGAAATCACTAGCTTACTTAAAACACTGGGTAAAATTGCTCCTGAAGAACGCAAAGAAGCAGGGCAGGTAATTAACCAAGCTAAGCAAGATGTTCAAGCTGCAATTAACGATAAGCGTGAGCTTTTAGCAAGTAAAGCACTAGAAGAAAAGCTAGCCGCAGAAACAATTGACGTTACTTTACCTGGGCGTGTAATGCCAACAGGTGGATTGCATCCGGTAACACGAACAATTGAACGTATTGAAAGCTTTTTTGGTGAGTTAGGTTTTGAGGTTAAATCAGGCCCTGAGATTGAAGATGACTTTCATAACTTTGATGCATTAAATATCCCTGAGCATCACCCTGCGCGTGCTGATCACGATACCTTTTATTTCAATCCTAAATTAGTACTGCGTACACAAACAAGTGGCGTGCAAATTCGTACTATGGAAACAGAACAGCCACCGCTACGTATTATTTCACCAGGGCGAGTGTATCGTAACGATTACGACCAAACTCATACTCCTATGTTCCATCAGGTAGAAGGGTTAATGGTTGATACCGATGTAAGCTTTACTGAGCTTAAAGGTATTTTACATGACTTTTTACGTAACTTTTTTGAAGAAGATATGGAAATTCGTTTCCGTCCTTCATTTTTCCCATTTACAGAACCATCTGCTGAAGTGGATGTTATGGGTAAAGACGGTAAATGGTTAGAAGTATTAGGCTGTGGCATGGTTCACCCTAATGTTCTTAAGTCGGTGGGTATTGATCCAGAAAAATACACTGGTTTTGCATTTGGTATGGGCGTAGAGCGCTTAACTATGCTGCGCTACGGCGTAAACGACTTACGTGCATTTTTTGAAAATGACTTAAAATTCCTAAACCAGTTCCGTTAAGAGTGAAATAATAAAATGAAATTTAGTGAAAAGTGGTTAAGAGAGTGGGTAACCCCTGCTATTGATACGCAAGCTCTTTCGGAACAGCTTTCTATGGCTGGTCTTGAAGTTGATGGAGTTGAGCCAGCAGCAGCCAAATTTAATGGTGTGCTAGTAGGCGAAGTGGTTGAATGTGGTCAACACCCTGATGCAGACAAACTTCGCGTTACTAAAATTAACGTAGGTGGCGATGAGCCGCTTGATATTGTTTGTGGTGCGCCAAATTGTCGTGAAGGCATCAAAGTAGCTGTTGCAACCGTAGGTGCTGTATTACCTGGCGACTTTAAAATCAAAAAAGCAAAACTACGCGGTCAGCCGTCTCACGGTATGTTGTGTGCCTTTGTTGAACTAGGTATTAGCGAAGAAGGCGATGGCATAATGGAATTGCCACTTGATGCACCTGTAGGCACTGATTTACGCGAATACTTAGGCCTTGATGACAACATTATTGATGTTGACTTAACACCAAACCGTGGTGATTGTTTAGGTATTAAAGGCCTTGCACGAGAAGTAGGTGTTTTAAACAGCATTGATGTAAATGTATTAGCTATTCCATCTGTTACACCAACAATTGACGATAAAGTATCAATTGAACTAGTAAACGAAGATGCATGCCCTCGCTACCTTGGTCGTGTTATAAAGGGTATTAACCTTGATGCGGAAACACCACTTTGGATGGTTGAAAAGCTACGTCGTAGTGGCGTACGTTCAATCGATCCGGTTGTTGATGTAACTAACTATGTATTACTAGAACTTGGCCACCCAATGCATGCATTTGATTTAAGTGCAATTGAAGGTGGAATTAAAGTACGTAGTGCAAATGCAGGTGAAGAGCTAGTACTACTTGATGGTAATACTGCTAAATTGAATGACTCTACACTTGTTATAGCCGATCATAATAAAGCACTTGCTATCGCCGGTATTTTTGGTGGTGAGCAATCAGGTGTTACTGAAAAAACAACAGACATACTGCTTGAAAGTGCGTTCTTTAATCCGGTTGCAATTGCTGGGCAAGCACGTAGTTACGGCCTACATACCGATGCGTCACATCGTTATGAGCGTGGTGTAGATTTTGCTCTACAACATGATGCAATGCAGCGTGCAACCGCTTTATTACTTGAAATTGTTGGTGGTCAAGCAGGTCCTGTAGTTGAAGCTGTTGCAGCAGATAAATTACCAAAAGTGACTGAAGTACGTCTTCGCCGTTCTCGTTTAGACCGCGTAATAGGTCATCATATTGATGATGTTAAAGTAACTGATATTCTGACTCGTTTAGGCCTTGATGTTAAAGTAGAAAATGATAGCTGGAGTGCAGACGTACCAAGTTACCGTTTTGATATTCGTATTGAAGAAGATTTAATTGAAGAAGTTGCGCGTGTATACGGTTACAACAGTATCCCAAATGTTGCACCTACTGCAAAACTCAAAATGACAACGCATGACGAGTCAACAATTGCGCTTAGTAAGTTCCGCAATACGCTCGTTACGCGTGGTTACCAAGAAGCAATTACTTATAGCTTTGTAGATCCTAAAGCACAAACTATTTTACACCCAGATAGCAATGCGCTTGTATTACCGCACCCAATTTCAATTGAAATGTCGGCTATGCGTGTCAGCTTAATGCCTGGTTTATTGGCTTCAGTGGCTTATAACCAAAACCGTCAGCAACCGCGTATTCGCTTATTTGAGCACGGTCTTAAATTTATCAGTGATGAAAGTGCTGAAAACGGTGTTTATCAGGTGCCAGTTCTTGGTGGGGTAATTACCGGTTTAGCACACGGCGAACATTGGGTTGAAGAAAAACGTAACGTTGATTTTTACGACTTAAAAGGTGATGTAGAAGCATTACTTGCGATCACCAATGATGTTAGCCGTTTTGAAATTAAAGCAGAGCAGTCAGATGGACTTCACCCAGGCCAATCAGCAGTTATTTATGTTGATGGTAAAAAGGTTGGTTTTTTTGGTGCATTGCATCCACAAGCGCAAAAATCGTTAGATATCAACAACGCAACTTTTGTGTTTGAAATTGAAATGTCGGCAATCGAAAAAAGAAATTTACCACAAGCTGTAGGGGTATCAAAATTTCCTTCAAATCGCCGCGACATCGCTATTTTAGTGGCCGACAGCGTTAAATCTGGTGATATTTTAACCGCGATAGAAAAAGTTGGCGGAAATCAATTGGTTGACCTAAACTTATTCGATGTGTATAAGGGCAAAGGTATTGAGCCAAATTATAAGAGTTTGGCGATTGCTCTAACACTGCAAGCGGTTGATAGAACACTCGAAGAGAAAGACATCAATCTAGTAGTTGATAACGTGGTGGCCGAATTGGCTGATAAATTTAATGCATCGTTGAGGGACTAGATATGGCGCTTACTAAAGCCGACATAGCTGAACACCTATTTGAAAAACTGGGTATCAATAAAAAAGATGCCAAAGACTTAGTTGAAGCGTTTTTTGAAGAAATCCGCTCAGCGCTTGAAAAAGGTGAGCAAGTTAAGCTCTCTGGATTTGGTAACTTTGATCTTCGTGATAAAAAAGAAAGACCAGGCCGTAACCCGAAAACAGGAGAAGACATTCCTATTTCGGCGCGCCGTGTGGTTACATTTCGACCAGGCCAAAAGCTTAAAACCCGTGTAGAAGTGGGCACAAGCAAAGCAAAATAAAAAAAGGCAGCGTAAGCTGCCTTTTTATTTACATAAAAGTACCTAGCTCCACAATGCTGGGTATTTTTGTTGTATTTACTACTGCATATACTACCTATCCGCAATAATACTTAATCTTTTTGCTGGGTTAAATGTGTCGCTATCTGCGTTAAAAATTCTCATTTACGATTAAATGGATGCACAAGGTAGAGCAATGTAGCTATTAGAATAACGTAGCAGCAGCTATAGAACCTATTTACTTAAAAGCCTCGCGCCGCGATTTAATCGCCCCTAGATTGAACAAATTTCAATCCACGAAGATCAAAACGTCCTAGCTAAAACTCTCTAGGCGATACAAATTCACCACTTTGTATTTGCTCATATGTTTGTTGGGCAAGTGTATCTAAACTATCTAAATTTTTACCATTGCTCATAAGTTGGTGTTCTATTGGTAATAAATCGATGTTTTCAATGCCAGACATTTGCGCAACCTTAGAAAAAATATACGCATGCTTAAGCTTATCGTGTTTATAAAACAGACTAATAAGTGATGTGTAAACTTCAGGGTTTGGCTCAATACCTTTTTTATTCAACTCAAGCGTTTTATAAAGCAGATCTATTGTTTTTTCATCATCAAACTTAATATAGTAAGACGCTAAAAAAAATTGCATTTCGGCACTTTGCGTTACGCTTTTATCGTTTTCTAAGGCGAGTAATTTATTAAGTGCACTTTGGTCGCTGTTTCGAGACCAATGATAGTAAAGTAAACCTGGGTGATTAGTTTTTTGAGTGTCTTGATATAAGCGCGTCATTTCTTTGATACTGGTTAGTTGTCCTTCAATGCGCGATGTTGCCTTAGATTTTAGCTTTTTATGCTCTATTTTTGCAGCTAACGTAATACACTGATTATAAGACTCAAAGCCTTTGAGCAATTGGTATTTATTTTCATCTGTTGGTTTTTTATATTCAGTGTAGCGCTTTAAAATAACTACAGAGCGCTCATTCTTACAATGGCTGTCTTTATTTAGATCACTACAAAACCCAGGTGTCTCTTTACAAGCCTGGGCGAGTGTTAGTGGTTCATCACACCCTGTTAACGCTAGCATTGTAAGTAATACGCTTACTCTTAAAATCATCCCTTAACCCCAAATGAATATATACGTAACCATTCTAACGTAATCATTTGTGCTCTAACAGTAGAGAATAACTTAAGATTAACTTAGAATAGCCGTGCCTAAGGTGTATTACTCTCAAAATATAGTGCACTTTCAAAGGCTATCCGTTCAAAATGTTAAATTTAGGTAAATAAAATGACCTCATCTCACGAATTAGAATATACAAATAGTTGGCAAGAGCGCCAAGATTACGCCGAAAGCATGCAACCTATCATTGGTAAGCTTTATCGTAACCGTGGCATAGAAATCGCTGTATATGGCCGTCCTCTCGTTAATGCCAGTACAATAGATATTATCAAGTCTCATAAAACTGTAGCGCAGTTTGAAGGCACAAAATTACGTTTACGTGAAAGCTTCCCGTTTTTAGAAGCGATTAGTAAAATGGAGTTAAACTCTGCCCGTATAGATATTGGTAAACTTGCTTATAGCTACTTGTATACTGATGCAGCTAATGGCCGTACTGTAGACGAATTTGTAAAAGCTGAACTTGCAGAAATAGCTGATTTACCAGCGAAAGAGCCACGCGATGTAGTACTTTATGGCTTTGGCCGAATCGGTCGCTTATTAGCACGTTTATTAATTGAAAAGTCAGGACCATATGCCGATTTACGCTTACGTGCAATTGTTGTACGTGGTGGTAAAGATGGCGACCTAGAAAAGCGCGCTAGCTTATTACGTCGAGATTCAATTCACGGGCCTTTTAATGGTTCAATTACAATTGATAAAGAGCGTAATGCAATTAAAGCTAACGGTAGCTACATTCAAGTAATTTACGCTAACTCTCCAAGCGAAATTGATTACACAGCTTACGGCATCGAAAATGCACTGATTGTTGATAACACAGGTATTTGGAAAGATGAAGCAGGCCTTGGTCAGCATTTAGAGTGTAAAGGTGCTGCAAAAGTATTATTAACTGCACCGGCTAAAGGCAATATTAAAAACATAGTATATGGTGTGAATAACCAAGACATTTTGCCTGCTGATAAAATTGTATGTGCAGCAAGTTGTACAACTAATGCCATTACGCCAACACTTAAAGCATTAAACGATAAGTTTGGTATTAATAACGGCCATGTAGAAACTGTGCACTCGTACACAAACGATCAAAACCTTATTGATAATTACCACAAAGCAGAGCGTCGCGGCCGTGCTGCAGCGCTTAACATGGTAATTACCGAAACAGGTGCAGCTAAAGCGGTTTCTAAAGCATTACCAGAACTTGAAGGTAAATTAACGGGTAACGCAATCCGTGTACCTACACCAAATGTATCGCTTGCTATTTTAAATCTTAATTTAGAAAAAGGGACATCGGTTGAAGAGCTTAACGCGTTTTTACGTGAAACAGCGCTTCATTCAGAGCTGCGAGATCAAATTGATTACACTGCTTCTACAGAAATCGTATCTACCGATTTAGTAGGTAGCCGTTACGCAGGTGTTGTTGATTCACAAGCAACTATTGTTGAAGGTAATCGTGTAGTACTTTACGTTTGGTACGACAATGAATTTGGCTACAGCTGCCAAGTTGTTCGCTGTATGCGTGATATGGCCGAAGTAGCCTTCCCAAGCCTACCTCGCTAAATTAATAATAAATCACTAAGCCAGCTTTTTTGCTGGCTTTTTTAGTCGCGTAATATTTTTAAAGTGTACCCTGTGTGATAGGCTTTAATTATTGAAATGTGTACTGCGGTTATGCCGTAATTATGCATTTTACTATTTATAAAATAGTGTCAGTTCTGCAAGTTAAGCAGATAAACTTATTCTACCTTAAGGTTTTTTCATGAAAATCAGCAGCAATTTTGATAGTGGTAACATAAATGTTATCGAAGCCACCGATCCTTTAAATATTCAATTAGAGATTAATAGCGATCACCAGTCTGAATTTTATCAGTGGTTTCACTTTCGTCTTGAAACAACACCTTACCAATTGCATAAGTTAAATATTAATAATCTTGAAAAATCGGCATACCCAGATGGCTGGGATGGATATCAAGCAGTTGCATCGTACGATCGCCAAACATGGTTTCGTGTACCTTCTAATTACGAAAATGGCACGCTTACATTTGAGCTAGAGCCAGAAAGCGGCAGTGTTTACTTTGCATACTTTGCGCCTTACAGCTACGAGCGTCATTTAGATTTATTATCGTGGGCGCAAAGCGAAGAGCTATGCCAATTACAAACTCTTGGCGAAACACTAGATGGTCGCGATATGAGCGTACTTAAAATTGGCCAACCAAGCGAAGATAAAAAAACAATCTGGATCACAGCACGCCAACATCCAGGTGAAACTATGGCAGAGTGGTTTGTAGAAGGTTTATTGCATAAATTACTTGATGATGAAGACCCGCATGCAGCGGCGCTTTTATCTAAAGCTGTTTTTTACATTGTGCCAAACATGAACCCTGATGGGAGTGTACGTGGGCACCTTCGTACCAATGCAAAAGGGGTTAACTTAAATCGTGAATGGCAAACACCAAGCATGGAAAATAGCCCTGAGGTTTACTTAGTGCTTAATAAAATGCGCGAAACAGGCCTAGACATGCACCTAGATATACACGGTGATGAAGCAATCCCATATAACTTTGTTGCAGGTAGTGAAGGTATACCAAGTTACGACGATCGTTTAAAAGACTTAGAAGATAGTTTTAAAGCGGCGCTTTTAACTATTACTCCAGAGTTTCAAGACGAACATGGCTACGATAAAGACGAACCGGGTAAAGCAAATTTAACAGTGGGCTCATCTGCAACAGCAGAAGAATTTAAAGCACTTACGTACACCGTTGAGATGCCGTTTAAAGACAATAACGACCTACCAGACCCAGATTACGGCTGGTCTGACCGCCGTTCGTATCAATTTGGACAAGATACTTTAGCGGCAATCGTAAATGTCGTTGATAAACTGAGATAAATTAGTATAAGGTAAGGGCAACAATAAAATGTTGCCCTTTTTTATTACAAAATTTACAAATAATAAAAAATTAGCAATAGCAGCGTTATCGTATTATTTAGCTTTAACTGAGTAATACGCAGTCAACAGTCTCAATTAAAATAATAAGAGGAATTCAGCGTGGATGTATTTGGACAATTTTTAGATAGCCTCGATGGCATGTTAGGAGGAGCTGTTTGGTTCCCATACGTGCTACTAGGGGTTGGTTTATTTTTTACTATATATTTAAAGTTCCCACAAATCCGTTATTTCAAACATGCGTGTAAAGTTGTAACTGGTAAGTTTGATAAAAAAGACACCGAAGGCGACACAACACATTTTCAAGCCCTTGCGACTGCGCTTTCTGGCACGGTTGGTACAGGTAACATTGGTGGCGTAGCACTTGCTATCTCTATTGGTGGTCCCGCAGCCTTATTTTGGATGTGGATGACCGCATTTTTTGGTATGACAACCAAATTTGTAGAAGTAACTCTTTCTCATAAATACCGCGAAAAAACAGAAGACGGCACTATGTCGGGCGGCCCAATGTATTACATGGATAAACGTCTAAACATGAAATGGCTAGCCATTTTATTTGCTGTTGCAACGGTAATTAGCTCATTTGGTACAGGCAGCTTGCCACAAATAAATAATATTGCCCAAGGTATGGAAGCAACATTTGGTTTTGCGCCAATGGCAACGGGTGCTGTTTTATCTGTTTTACTAGCACTGGTAATTTTAGGTGGCATTAAACGTATTGCTGCAATTACATCACGCGTAGTACCGCTAATGGCCGCGGTTTATATTATTGGTGCGCTTGCTGTTATTTTTTACAATATTGAAAATATCGGCCCGTCATTTGCGTCAATCTTTATGGATGCATTTACTGGTTCAGCAGCGGCAGGCGGCTTTTTAGGTGCATCGTTCGCTTACGCGTTTAACAAAGGTGTAAACAGAGGTTTATTCTCAAACGAAGCGGGTCAAGGTTCTGCGCCAATAGCCCATGCTTCAGCAAAAGCAGATGAACCAGTATCAGAGGGTATAGTCTCTATATTAGAACCGTTTATTGATACCATCATCATTTGTACACTTACAGGCTTAGTTATTTTGTCTTCGGGTGTATGGAACGAGAAATTCGAAACACACTTTGAACGCTCTTCAATGAGTATTATTAAAGGTGACTACTCTGAAACGAACGAAGCACAGCGCACTGAGCTATATAATTACTTAAATAATAACGACAGTAGCATTGAGTTATTTACAGGTAATATTGACGTGGTCAATGGTGAGTCTATTACTACGGGCTACACTGTTATTAATTCGCGGTCAATTGCAGAAGATGTTCGTTTTGGTTTAACAGAAAAACATAAGTATACAGGTATTGTTGAAGTTAAAAACGGTATGCCAACTGACGACAGTATTAGCTTAGTAGGTAAATCGCTAGTGCATTCAGCTGAGCTGACAACTAAAGCGTTTACTAGAGGCTACTTTGGCGAAAGTGGGCAATATATTGTATCGATTGGCTTGTTGTTATTTGCATTCTCGACCGCTATTGCTTGGTCGTATTATGGTGACCGTGCAATGATTTACTTGCTAGGGCACCGTTCAGTAATGCCGTACCGTGTATTTTATGTTGCAGCGTTCTTTTGGGCATCGTTTGCCGATACCACTTTAGTATGGAAATTGGCGGCCGTGGCCATCGTCGTTATGACTCTTCCTAACTTATTTGGCATCATGTTGCTGCGCAAAGAGATGAAACAGTCAGTAGATGACTACTGGGTTAAATTCAAAAAAGACAACGAGAAATAAAACACGTACAATAAAAGGCGCCGCAAGGCGCTTTTTTTATGCGTAGTATGGAGAGATGTATGGCGATTACTCGTTGCCCCAAATGTGCAAAATCAATTTCAGACAAACATAAGCAGTGTCCGCATTGCGGTAGTAATATTTCAGAGCTTAACGACGAGCAAGTTTTGCAGCTGCAACGTGAGCAGCGGATTAAAAAACGCCAGATGTTTATGAATCACTCTTTTTTGGCGCTAATCTTATTTTTAGGTGGCTTTTTCTGTTTATACTTTTTACAACCGCAAGAAGAATCCCTGCAGTGGTACGCCTACACAATCGCAATTGGAGTAGGGTGTATTTGGTACCTTATCAATCGTATTATTTTAGTATCTCTAAAAAAGAAAAAATGACATGAATATCGACAATCTTGTACAAAACATTACTCCCGAATTATTTGAACGCTTACAGTACGGTGCTGCAACAGGTAAGTGGCCTGATGGCACGGTGTTATCAGACGAGCAAAAGCAACAAACTGTGCAATTAGTTATGCTGTACCAAGCTAAAGTGGCTCAATCAAACGAGCAGTTTACCATTGGTGCAAATGGCGAAATGATCCAAAAAACAAAAGCACAACTACAAAAAGAATTTAAATCAGACAACGAAATAGCTAGGTTTAGTGAACATGATCTTTAAACACCTTTTTACACCAAAATGGAAACACCCAAAACAGCAAGTTCGTCTAGAAGCAATTGAAAACCTAGATGTACAGCGCGATGCTACAATTTTAAATACACTAGCCCTTGAAGATAATTCGGCTGAAATTCGTCGTAAAGCACTGCAAAAAGTGAACGACTTAGCGCTGTGGTGGAAAGCATATAAACAAGATCAAGCGCTAAAAGATGTTGCTGAACAACAAATCTCTAATGCAGTATTAAGCGACGAAAGCGCACTGTCTTCACATATTAAAACTGAATACATTGAGCGTTTTGCGCCAGTTAAAACACTTGAAAAACTAGCATTTGCTGAAAAAGAGCTTCAAGTACGCGTTAAGCTTTTAAAGCGTTTGGCTAACCCTAAACTTATCGAAAAAGCCTTTAAAGAAGGCAGCGAAGAGTTACAAGCTCATTTAGTAGAGCTTGTTATTACGCATCAACTTACAAAGCCTTTATTAAAACACGCTAAAGGCAGCGCTAAGCAGAGCTTAGAAACACATATAGAAAATGAACGTTTGGCAATAGAAATGCCAGCGCAAGTAGAGGCTTCTACACGTGTAATTTTAGCGAAGTTAAATGCACTTCGTGATAAAACAGACTACGCAATCGTTAATCCTCAATCGAGTGATTTAATGGCGCAGTGGCAAGCTCTAGAGCTTAAATGGTTAAGTGCCGATCATGTTAAAACACTTGATGCTAAGTACATTACTATTACCGACAAGCTTGATGCACATATTGCAGTACTTAAAGAGCAACATGCTAAAGAGCAAGAAAAACTAGCTTTACAACAACGTCAGTTACTTGCGCTTGCTACTCTTGAGGCTTTAAGTGAAGAGATTGAAAATGCATTACAGCTCGGACTAGAAACGCCTGAGCAAATTCAACAAGATTGGTTAGATGCAAAAGTAGCTCAAGCAAAGCAATCGCTAAGCGATTCACAACTTGCTAATAACGAGCAATCTAAACAAGTAATCAATAAGCTAGAAAAATTATTTATTCAAGTTGCTAAGCTACCAGAGCTTACAAGTGCAATTAAAGAGTATAAATTAGCCTATGCGGTACTGTGTGACATACAGCCGGCTGAGCAATTAAGTGATTACGATGACTCTTTAAATACCTTTAATATCGCGTTTAAAGCTGCTCGCAGCCATTTGAATACGCTTGATGGGTCACTTGCACAAAACTTTAAAACACAGCTAAATGCTAACAAAAAGCAATTTTTAGCTGCTATGAGTGAGTTAACTAAGCCACTTGAGAAAAATCAAAGCCAAGCAAAACGTAAAGCACGCGATGTAAAGCGCCTAATTGAAGAAGGCCGTTTTAATGTAGCGTTTGGTGTTTTTAAAGGCTTTGAAGAGCTATTTAATACACTAACTGCACATTATCAACAGCCATTAGTAAATATTAAAGCAGAACTTGAAGCGCAACTTGCAGATGCTAAAGATTGGCAAAAATATGCAGCAGCGCCAAAGCGTGAAGCACTACTTGAAGAAGTAACGGCTTTAGTTGGCGAAGAGTGTACCGATCCGCAACAGCGCGCTGATCAAGTTAAAACTTTACGTAAACGTTGGAACGAGCTAGGGCGCCTTGATACTGAGCAAGAAAAGCAACAAGGCGAGCAATTTGATGACAAAATTGAACAATTGTTTGCGCCTTGTCGTAGCTACTTTGCAGAGCAAGAAGTAGCGAGAGAAGCCGCTAAAACCCAACGTGAAACTATAATTGCTGATATGAGCGCTTTACTTTCAGAGCCTTGCACTGACGATGGCTTTGACTGGAAGCAATATGAGAGCCAATACAATCGCTTAAACAAAGCATGGCGCAGTGTAGGTAAAGTTGACCCTAAAACATACCGCGTATTAAACGATCGTTACAAAAAAGAGCAACAGCAAGTACTTGCAACACTTAATGCGTTTCATAAAGCAAATGCAGCTCAAAAAAATGAACTCGTTGAAAAAGCACAGCAACTATCACAAAGCGATGATCTTGCAAGTGCATGCCAAGAGCTAAAACAGCTTCAACAGCAATGGCAAACAATAGGCTTTGCAGGCTTAAAAGCTGAAAACGCACTGTGGCAAAAGTTTCGTCAATTTAATGATGAAACCTTTACGAAACGAAGCCGCGAATTTGAAGAGCAAAAACTTGCTCAAAACGAAAGCGATAAACAAGCTGCAGTTGAACTGACCGAACTTGAAGATGCACTTGATAATGTGAATCAAAAAGCGCAATTGCATGACCTAGAAACTAAGGTTAAAGGCTACGCTCAATACAAATCACTTACAGGTAAAGTAAACAGCCTACTTGAAGCGATAGAGCACAAGTTAGCATTGCTTAATAGCCAAGCAGAACAAGCTAATTTAGATGCACTATTTAGCGCCATTGAAAATAACGATGTATTGCCAAGCCAATACCAAACATCGTTAATAACATCACTGAGCCGTGAGCAATTACTCACTAGAATGGAAATTTTAGCCAACGTGAGCTCAGAAAATGCATCGCTTAGAATGGCTGAACAAGTTGCAATGCTAGATGATAAACACCGTGGTGAACATGCTGATTTAAACTATTATTTAAAGCAGTTGTTAGCGCTCAGTAAGGGTTCAGTTGAGCCTGAGACACTAGCTAAAATTAAAACAATTTTTACAGCATAATAATGTAATACACCTGTACTAAATACAGGTAATGCATTGTAAAAGCCGCTGTTAAAGCGGCTTTTTTATAATTAAAATTAATATAAGGGATCCTCATGAGAGTATTACTACTGATTGCAACAACACTATTTTTGGCGGCATGTAACACAACCCAAGGTGTATCTGTTTACTCGTTCACTAACGCAGAAGTTGAAACCGTATTGGGTAAGCAATTACCAAAGCTAAGCGAAAAAGTGAGTTTAATGGGGTTGCCAGTTCAGTTTGATGTGAACGATTTAAGTGTAAACATTGGCCCAGATAACCGCGATGTCGTTGTATTAGGCGCTGACTCAAGCGCTGAAATTAACGCTTTTTCACTAAAATACCCTGTGCGTTTAAAGCTGCAGATTGAAGGCAGCCCATTTTACGATAGTGAGAAAAAAGCGGTGTTTTTACGAAATGTAAAGCTACTTGATTCAAGCGTAGACGCCGGTGGTTTTAAAGGTAACTTAGGTGCGCTTGATAGCCAAGCTATGGAAGTAATTAACGCCTTTTTATCGGTTAACCCTGTTTATTCGTTAAATATGGACGACCCTAAAATAATGTTACTGAGTAAATTACCTCTTGATATGAAAGTGGCTGAGGGTGCAATTAAGTTAGTACCTCGTCTTTAAGTAGATCTAGCGCGGCGCCATTTACGTATTATTTAGACTTACTTTATTAGGCTCTAAATTATGGCAGTACCGCGCAGCATTCCTACCTCACGACTCTCTCGATTTGCAAAGCTAGGCTCTTTAGCCAGTGGCGTTGCCGCCAATATATTAATAGACGGTACTAAAAGTGCTTTAAGTGGTAATGGCTGGGATAACAAAAGTTTACTGCTACAGCCTAAAAATATTGAAAAACTAGCCACTGAGCTTGCGCATCTTAGAGGTGCTGCAATGAAGCTTGGGCAATTACTCTCAATGGATGCTGGTGAGCTACTAAGCCCTGAACTTACAAAGCTATTAGCACTACTTCGATCAGATGCTAACCCTATGCCCCATAAACAGTTAATTGCAGTGTTAAAGCAGCAGTGGGGGAATAATTGGCTTGAGAGATTTTCACATATTGAGTTAAGGCCTTTTGCTGCAGCCTCAATTGGACAAGTGCATTTAGCGTACCAAGAAAATGGTGAAAAACTGGCTATAAAAATTCAGTACCCAGGTATCGCAAAAAGTGTAGAAAGTGACGTAGATAATGTTATTTCACTTTTAAATATAGCGCGCTTAATTCCTAAAGAGCTGGATATAAAACCGCTGGTAAGTGAGGCTAAAGCACAATTACTCGCAGAGGCTGATTATGCTTTAGAAGCGCATTTTATTACAAAGTATCACTATCTTTTATCTGAAGATAAACGCTTTATCGTTCCTAAAGCATACACTGAGCACAATACTAAACAAATTTTGGCAATGCAGTATGTAAAAGCCTCTCCTATTGAAGCACTCAATGATTTAGCACAAAATGAGCAAAATCAGGTGGCTGCGGCACTTGTTGATTTATTTTTTAAAGAAATGTTTGAGTTTAAGCTTATTCAAACTGATCCAAACTTTGCCAATTTTCATTACCAACGCGAGAGCAAAAAAATAGTGCTATTTGATTTTGGCGCCACGCGAGAAATATCCATGCAATTAAGTCAAGCTTACCTATCTTTGTTTAAAGCTGGGAGTGAAAACAACAGAGAGGGGGTGTTAGCTGCTGCAACTCAAATAGGTTACTTTAAAGATGATATTGTAGATAGTTATAAAAATCATGTAATTGACTTATTTTTAATGGCGTGTGAGCCGTTAAGAGTCGATGGTTATTTTGACTTTAAAAACAGCACGTTGGCTAACAATATTAAAAATGCAGGGCTTGAGCTGAGCGCTCAATCGCAGCAATGGCACACCCCACCTGTCGATGCGCTTTTTATTCATCGTAAATTAGCTGGGCTTTATTTAATAGCAGCCAAGTTGAATGCAAAAATAAATATTAAAGCGTTATTTAAGCCTTATATTTAATTGCTTACTATTTAACTGAACAATACACTGGTTTATGGCATAATGCTCGCGATATTTCGCGAGGTTACTGCAATGATAAAACAATTTTTAAACGACCCTAAACTATTACTTAATGCGGTAGGTGAGGGGATTTATGGTTTTGACTTATCCGGTAATGCTGTATTTGTAAACCCTGCAGCTGAGCGCATGACCGGTTGGAAAGCCGATGAATTGCTTGGTAAAAAAATACACCAATACCATCACCACAGCCACGCAGACGGCACACCTTATCCTGCAGACGAGTGCCAAATATATTGCACTATGTTTGATGGCAAACGTCGCGAAATCAAAAATGAAGTATTTTGGCGAAAAGACGGTAGCTCATTTGCTGTAGAGTACACATCAACGCCTGTTTATCGTAATGACCAGCTAATCGGTGCTGTAGCGATATTTCGAGATATATCGGCGCAGCAGCGTACACAAAACGAGTTACATAATGCACTTGCTCAGGTTAAACATTTAAGCGAGCAGCTTAAAGATGAAAACAGTTATTTAATTGCTGAGCTTAATGAGGACTGGCAAGACTCAGGGTTAGTTGGGCAAAGCCATATTTTTCAAACCATGCTTGAGCAAATAAAGCTAGTAAGCGAGACCGACAGTACCGTATTAATACTTGGCGAAAATGGCACAGGTAAAGAATTAGTCGCACGTAACCTGCACCGTTTAAGTAAGCGTAATAATCAAGCCTTCATAAAAGTAAATTGTGCTGCGTTTACGCCTAGTTTATTAGAGTCGGAGCTATTTGGGCACGAAAAGGGCGCTTTTACAGGCGCTAGCGAACGCCGCAAAGGCCGCTTTGAACTAGCTAATAAAGGCACATTATTTTTAGACGAAATTGCAGAGCTGCCATTAGAAGCGCAAAGTAAATTGTTAAGAGTGTTACAAGAGCAAGAGTTTGAACGCGTTGGCGGCAGCACAACACTTAAAGTAAACATTAGGGTAATAGCTGCAACTAACCGTGATTTATGGCAAATGGTGCAAAAGGGCAGTTTTAGGATCGATTTATATTACCGGCTCAATGTATTTCCTATTACAGTGCCTGCGCTTAAAGACCGAAAAGAAGACATTCCATATTTATGCACAAATTTAATTACTCAGCTTAACAAGCGCCTTGGAAAACAATTAAGTGGTTTGAGCAAAAAGGCAATTAGCCAATTACAAGCATATGACTGGCCAGGTAATATTCGCGAGTTACAAAATGTACTTGAACGCGAAGCTATTTTATCTAAACACCAGGTACTTAAGTTAACTCAGCCGTTAACACTAAAAGATCAGCACCCAATCAATCCCGCCCTTACCCTCGATGAGGCACAAAAACAACATATTATAAGTGTACTTGAGCTATCGCACTGGCAAATATCGGGCGATAAAGGCGCTGCTACTAAGCTGGGCTTGCCAGAGAGCACCCTAAGATCAAAAATGCGTAAGCTAGGAATCAATAAGGATTCGTGATATATCGCGAATTTCGTTTTATTTCGCGAAGGTGTGTTTTTTTAAATTTTAATAGTTGTTTAATATCAATAAGTTAATTTAACTTTCAGGGTGGTCTGAAATTTGCAAGAGCTTACTTAATACCGTCACTATTAAGTAAGTACTATGAAGTTTGATATTAAAGAAGAAGACATGATCATCAAGCCCTATAAAACAGAAGGGCCTATTTATATTCGCGAGCAAAAAGGTTTTTTTCAGCGAATACGCCGTAACTTAGGCTGGTTGCTAATGCTCACATTTGTAGCTATTCCTTGGTTGCAATATAAAGGTCAGCAAGCTGTTTTACTTGATGTAGCAACTCAAAAATTTACAATCTTTGGCTTAACCTTACTTCCGCAAGATTTTATGATTTTAGCCCTGCTATTTATGGTGGGCGCCTTTGCGTTGTTTTTTGTAACTAACTGGTTGGGGCGAGTTTGGTGTGGTTATACTTGCCCGCAAACTATTTGGATGCTGATGTTTTCTTGGGTTGAGCAGCGTATAGAGGGCACTCGCAATCAACGTATCAAGCTAGATAAATCAAAATGGACATTGAGCACTTGGCGTAAAAAAATCACTAAGCACACTGCATGGATTGTAATATCGGTGCTAACTGCTACCTCATTTATGGCTTATTTTATACCCGCTAAAAGTTTATACATGGAAATGTTCACTTTTGAGTGGTCAGGCATTACTAGCTTTTGGGTATTTTTATTTGCATTGTGTACTTACGGAAACGCCGGGTTTTTACGTGAAAAAATGTGCACAGTTGCTTGCCCGTATTCTCGTTTTCAATCGGTTATGTTCGATAAAGACACTTTAGTGGTTACTTACGATAGCGCACGAGGCGAAAACCGGGGGCCGCGTAAACGCAAAGCCGATCCTAAAGCGCTTAATTTAGGTGATTGTGTAGACTGTAATTTATGTGTAGAGGTGTGCCCCGCAGGTATAGATATACGCAATGGTTTACAGTATGAGTGCATAAACTGTGGTTTATGTATTGATGCCTGCGACGACACAATGGATAAGTTTGGCTATCAAAAAGGATTAATTAAATACGCTAGCGAAAAGCAAATGGAAGGCAAAAAAACTAATCCATTTAGGTTAAAGCTACTTGGCTATGGTGCGTTAACTGCTTTACTGATTATCTCAATGTTTGCATGGATGTTACAGCGCACGCCTATCGAGGCTTCAGTACTTCGCGACAGAAACGCGCTTTACAGAGTGAACTACGAAGGCTTGGTAGAAAACCCTTATACGCTAACGATTATTAATAAAACGCAGCAGCCTATGCATTACAGCATTGCTATTGAGGGATTGGCAGGTGCCACACTTACAAGCCCTGAGTCAACACTTGTACAACCGGGTGTAATGAAAAGCGTACCGGTTACCGTTACCGCTGACGGCTACGATATTGAGCGAAAAGTGACTAAACTTAAATTTATAGTAACAGCGCAAGAAGATGCCAGCATCACTATAACCAAAGACAGTCAGTTTTATAAAAACTGATATTAAAAAAATCTTATATAATTAAAAAATGCCCAAGGATAATATCTCCTTGGGCATTTTTTATGTGCAGTTTTTACTATGCGTTTTCACGTATATATTTAAGTGCGCTTTTAATAACGGCCACTTGCGCCAATATACATTCTTCATCTGTGGCTGTTGGGCTATCTGGGTACACTTCAGTGGTTGTTACGTAGGGTGCATCTGTAAAGCCCATGCATAAACCTAAATCGCGTGCCGCGTAGTTAATAACGCCAAATTGCTCTTGGGGTACGCCAATAAGCTGATTATTTTCATCACTTGGCGCAATATGAGTAACCTTTGCTACATCTTCAATAATTACTTTTTGAAATTCAGGTTCAGGTTTATTGGTATCGGCCACTAAATAAAAACCATCAGGTATGTTCCAATTAGTGTTTGTGGTGCCTTCTCGTGCTGCAAGTGCAGGTCTAAATTCGCTGTTATCGCTGTCGGTTGTTTCATGAAGGTCAATATGCGCTATAAGCTCTAAATCAAGAGACTTAACATATGCCATAATAGCAGCCGATTCTGGCGCTGGGCTATTTTCATAAAATGAGCGGTTAGGGTCAATCGCCGCAGGGTTCCAGCGGTTAATTGTTTCGTATCCCCAAGGGCTAATACATGGGGCAACAATAATATTAAACTGCTCTGAATATTGCAGAGCCGATGTTTTAGCAAATCTAAGTGCGCCATGTACGCCACTGGTTTCGTAGCCGTGCACACCACCGGTGATTAAAATAGTCGGTTTGTTTTTATCTAACTGAGGTGTTTTTAGCACATATAAAGGGTAGGTACCCGCAGCGTAATTAAGCTCGCCGTATTGCTCAACAGTTAATGAATTTTTTAGCTCGTTAATTAAAGACACAACGTCATTTTGGTAGCTGCGTTTAATGCTTTGGCTTTTAAACCACTGGTCTTTATCGTTGTTATTCCATTTAGTGCCAGGTGTGCCAATAGGATAGGTGCTATGAGTCATAATTAACCTTTATATAGTACTAATGCGCTTGCTGTTTATAAAAAAGGCAGAGGCAACTAGTAAATTACTTAATAAAGGCATAGCTTAACGCTGAGTAAAATAGCGTGCAAATTAAAACGTTAAAGTCATGTTTTTAATAGCACGAGACTGCTGAGCTTTAATGTAGCTTTGATCTGTAAACTCATCAGCAATATTACCAAAGCGCTCTCGTATAACGCTAAGCGTTAAATTACACGACTTACTGTGGTCTATCTGTGTGTTTTTAAACATATCAAGGTTTTCAAGGGGGATTTCAAGGTGTGACGAGGAAAGCTCTAGGGTGCCTGATTGAATAAGCGAGTCGTTGCTTAACGTTATACAGCTACTAGTTAGCTCTACATAGCTTGTACTATTAGGATCTGTCCCATCAAGCTGTAAAGTTAACGTACTATCAATCTTAAATGGTTGTTCATTGCTTGGGGTTAAAATAATAAAATTTAGTGGTAGCTCTACGTTTGAGCTGGCACTTATGCCATTACTACGCCCAAATATTATATCAAATAGTTGATTATCGTCAGTTGCGTTTATATAAGCTTGGTAGTCAACATCTAAAAAATCGGTATCTTTTTTAAGTGTTACAACGCTACTATTAACAACAGCTTGCAGCGTATCAGTGTCACTTAAAACAACGTTAGAGCCACTGATATTATTTACGTTTAGCTCGGCGTTAACGCGCGTTATACTTCCATCAGACACTAATTTAAATCCAGCCCAAATATCTTTTGTTTCTACTAGGTCTGATTCAGTTTCTGAATTACAGGCACATAAAGCTAAAATGAATGCTGCCGACATAACGCATTTTTTAAACATAATTAGCTCCTTTTAATAGTATTTGCCTGTAAACGTAACAGTGGGTTAATTAACTGTAATGTAATTGTAAGTTTGCATTGTTACACATAGAACGCTCAGTAAATGTTTAAATTTGTTAACGCTTGTAATGAAAAGTTTAAATAATAGATCTAAATATAAGTTTGGCGTTTAATTAACATACTAAAACCTATTTTATTACGCTAAATGTATTACAAAAGAGTATGTTACAATTAAATCAAAGCATGTTTTGATATTGAGTATTATGGCGCAGTATATTGCTACACCAAGTTGGCTAGGCCGTTTTTTTACCCGCATTAAACACGTAAGCATTGAGCAAACAGAGCTTGTAGTGCACTTTAAAAATGCGCAAACACAGCGTTTTTTAATTAAAGACTTCTATAATTTTGCCGCACTAAATAACCACGTGTTTAGTGCTAAAATAATCCTAAGCGATGATCGCAACACATCCATTAGCTTTTTAAATAAAGCGCAAGCTCACGCATTAAGTTACACAATTAACAACCAGTTTTCACAACTGCTTGAGCAAAAGGTTAACAACGCTAAAGCAGTATTAAAGCGTTATGCTTTAGATGAATTTTTACGTGATAGTTCCCTAAAAACACTTAAAAATAATGTATTTTTGCTAGGTAGCCATTACAACAAAAGTAAAAGTACATGGCTTGAGCATTTATCCCCCGCCAGTATTAAATTTTTAAATATACTTAGTAGCACGCCCGATAATGCTCAAGCAGTGGTATTACTGCGCCAAAAATATGAGCAAAAACAACTAGCTCTTAAAAATGATTTTTTTAATAAAATAGAATCAAACCCACTCACTATAGAGCAGCGTTTAGCAGTAATACGCGATAATGATAAAAACTTAGTGTTAGCCGCTGCGGGTACAGGTAAAACATCTGTCATGGTGGCAAAAGCATTAAATTTAATAACCAGTGACATTGCAAAGCCTGAACAAATTTTAGTGTTAGCGTATAACAAAAGTGCTGCTAACGAGCTTAAAGAGCGCTTTATTAACCGCGCGGTACAGGCTAAATTACCATGCAAAACACCGACAATTTTAACGTTTCATGCTTTGGGTCTAAAGTTATTACAAAGTGCAAAAAAACCGGTTGAACTGTCAAAATTTGCCACCGATCCAATATTATTAAATAGTTGGCTTACCCAGTGGGTAAGCAAAAAACTACAAGCAGACCCTAAATTTTTAAAAACATTTGTAGATTTGCTGCACGAGCCTATAGATATATTTAGCTTTAATAATAATGCAGAGTATGAGCGATACGTGCGCGACAATGAATATCGCAGCTTAGCGGGTCATAAAGTGAAAGGTTACCAAGAGCTGTTAATTTCAAATTGGTTGCATTTACACTCAGTACCGCATAGTTATGAAGCGACTTATCAGCCTACTTATACTGAGCAGTTGCAAAGCAAATACCAACCAGATTTTTACATTCCTCAATACAATTTATATTTAGAGCATTTTGGAATAGATAGACGTGGTAATACGCGTGCCGACATAGATAAAAAACACTATAACGAGCAAATAGCGTTTAAACGTAAACTACATAAGCAAAACGGTACTACGTTGCTTGAAACCTTTCACTATAACTGGCTTGAGGGAAAGCTTGAACAAACCTTAACTAAACAACTAAAACAACATAATGTCGAGCTTGTGCCTTTGAGTAGTGACGAAATATTTCATACTTTAAATAACTCTGGGCAATTACAACAAGGGGTTGATAAGTACATAAAATGTTTGCAAGCCATTAGGGTAGAGCAATTATCTCACCAGCAAATAGAGCAGCGAATAAAGCAAAGCGGTATTAAAAACTATAAGCAATATGCAGCCTTGTTGATGCAAATTCACGATGCGTATGTAAATGAACTAAGCCTTCACAATAGTATTGATTTTGACGATATGATTATTCAAGCAACTAGGGCTGTAAAAAATGGGGATTTTAAAGTTCCATGGAGCCATATTTTAGTTGATGAGTTCCAGGATATATCAAGCGCGCGTATGGCGTTTTTAAACGCAATTATTAAACATGGCAATGGGATACGCTTTACTGCTGTGGGTGATGACTGGCAGGCTATTTATAGGTTCTCGGGTGGTAATTTGGCGCTAACCACACAATTTAACGAGCTTGTAGGTAGCCACTCACTAACTATGCTACAAAAAACATTTAGGTATAACAACAGCATAAGTGATGTGGCAGGGCGCTTTGTAATTCAAAATCCTGAGCAATATAAAAAACACATCATTACCCATACTCAGGTAACAGCACCACAAGTTATTTTACTCGACGATTTATACCAAGGAACTAAATCAATCGAGATAAAAGTACAGCAAACAATAAGTACCATTGAAAAAAATGATGCCTCGGCCAGTATTGCCATACTTAGCCGATACCGATACATGCTAAATGGTGTTCAACAGCATTTAAAAGGTAAAAAACGCACTAACCCACTTTATTTTTGGACATTACACAGCGCAAAGGGGCTTGAAGCCGATTACTGTATTATCATTGGTTTTGAGCAAGGTAAATTAGGGTTTCCAAGTGATAGCCAAGACAATTTGCTGGTGGATACTTTACTACCAAAGCAAGATAGCTTTACCCATTCTCAAGAGCGCCGTTTACTTTATGTAGGTATTACGCGTGCAAAGCATAAAAGTTATTTAATTGCCGACCCTTACGCTTGCTCAGCGTTTATAAAAGAATTAATAAATGATGATTACCCCATACATTTAGCATCTGATCTTTTTAAAAAGTCGCAATTACAGCAAAGGCAATGCATAACGTGTAGTGATGGATTAATTAGACCTAAATCGGGCAAATACGGCGACTACTTTAGCTGCACTAATACTCAGCTGTGTAAAACAAAACTTAGGGTATGTAAAAGCTGTAGAAGTCCATCGGTTGATAAAGCCACATATTCGCAGTGTACAAACCAAGAGTGCCGAGCACGCCAACCTATTTGTGAAAAATGCGGACGCGAAATGCGTTTACGTCAGTCTAAGCATGGTGAGTTTTTAGGGTGTAGTGGATACGCATTAAAAGAGCACAACTGTAAAAACACCCGAAAAGTAAAAAACAACGTAATTTCTAATTAATCGAACATAATACAACTCATTTGTTTGATTTTAACAAATTTAAAATGTTTAATTAACTATCGAGCTTTTACTTTTTATTAATTATGCATTTTCTTAATAAGTACTTTTTGCTGTCCGATCACCACACCCATAACAATGAGGTGGCTCACTGGCGGGTTAGCGCACTTCGTATTATTTCCTCCTTAGTGATGTTGTTATGCTTTGGCGTAGCATGGCATACATTCACTACGGCTGTAGAGCTTGATTTACTTTATATAGTAGTACTTACCTTTAGCTTTTTAACAATTTCTGCTGGCTTAGTCTTGGCCAGCAAGCGCTTTTACAAACAAAGTGCGCATGCTTTGCTAGCTGCTATTGTAATTGCCAGTATCTGTATGAACTTATTTTTAACTGACTTAGAGCTCGCTAAAGTGGGCTCTATGTATATGTATTCCTGCCCCATAATTGCACTTATGTTACTTGGTAACCGAACGGCCACATTTTACGCTGTACTAAATATAGTGCCGTTTTATATGATCATTAATAATATAGACCTATCAAACGTTACGGGTATAGCTCAGCAGCTCCCAAGCGCAAATCTATATATAACTGGGCTCATATTCTTATTTTTTAATATATGTATTCCACTGGCAGTGGCTAGAACAATCGTCGCTGCAAAGCGATTAAATAAATCGATGAGTGTGGCTAATTCACTATTAATAGATAAAAATGAGTTATACAAGACATTTTTTACAGAGTCAGATAAAGCTAAAATTATTGTAGATGAACATTTTAATATTACCGATGCCAACAAGTGCGCCAACAAATTATTTGCTGTCAATAAAAAGCAGATAAGTAAGGGCATTGATATAACGTCGTTAGTTCCTGAGCTAAACGTTAAAACAAATAATATGAGTCAGGTCATACAGCATAAAAGACGATTTTTAAGGGCTAATTATTTAGTAGCCATGAATAAAAATTATCGAGTTTATGAATTTTACGACTGCACTCAAGAGCAAATAATTAAGCAAAATTTAGCCAATATAGAGCAAGAAAACAAACGGCTAAAATACCGAAACCCACAAACAAAACTCCCTAATAAGCATTGGTTTGAGATGCAATGTGAGCGCTTAATTACTAAATATCAACGCGGTTTTTATATTGTTGTTGCACAAACAGCTAATAGTGAATATTTAAAATTAAAACTCGCACAGCAAGACTCTCAAGCACTTTTAATTAATGCATACAAACGCTTAAAAATAATGCCAGATGGGCCTTTTTTATGCGCACATATTGGCGCTGGTAAGCTTGCTTTTATAATTGGCACTCAATCACATGATGAGTTAAAAACTAAAATTTTGCCAACCATAAAGCATGCGCTCGATGAAACGTACAAACTTAATAATGCGCGCTGCCAGCAAAATTTTATGTTTGGTTATGCGCATTACCCACAGCATGGGCAAAATAGTGCAGAGGTACTTACTAATGCAAGTAGTGCACTTAAACACGCTACTAAAAGCGAACCTTTATGTGGCTATGATGAAAAGCTTTCACAGGCATTTTTAGAAAAGTATGAAATTTCAATGCTCCTCGACGAAGCACTTTTGCAAGGTGACTTGAGCGTACATTATCAGCCTAAAGTAACTGCAAGTGGTGAGTGTATTGGTTTAGAGGCACTTGCTCGGTGGGATAGCCCTATACTTGGTGTTGTATCGCCAAGCGTGTTTATTCCAATAGCGGAAGAGTACGCAATGGTTAGCCGGTTAACTGATTTGATAATTCAAAAAGTATGCTCACAAATAGCCGATTGGAGTCAAAAAGGGCTACCAACTGTACCAGTGGCAATTAATATTTCACTGCTTGATTTTAGCCAAGCTGACTTTATGTCTAAGCTAGTAAAATACTTAGCTGATTTTAATATTAAGCCTCATCAAATAGAGTTAGAGCTGACAGAAACATCATTAGAGGCAAATCAGGCGCACTCATTAGAACTTATACATACGCTGCAGTCGTGGGGTTTTATTATTTCAGTAGATGATTTTGGTGTTGGTTATTCTAATATAGCGCGTCTTGCTGAGTACCCAATAAACAAGTTAAAACTAGACCGTTCTTTAATTAGCCAAGTAACCACGTCTACAAGGCAAAAGAGCTTAGTAAAAGCGGTGCACGTTATGTGTGAAGAGCTTGATATTAAATGTGTTGCTGAGGGCGTAGAAACACCAGAGCAAGTAACCGTAATGGCGCAAATGGGGTGTAAAGAATTTCAGGGTTTTTACTTTGCTAAACCGATGCCTGCTAAAAGATTAGAGGCGCATATTAATCGCAAAGGGTTAGTGTTTAGCAATGTTAAATCCAAAGAGCTAAACACCGTTTAATAAAAGCTTTATTGAATAGTGTTTAGTATTTAACCTGAGCTGTGGATAATAAATCTATCTCTCGCAGCTATTTTAAGCGCTCACTGTGTTGAATTTACTTGCAATAGACTAGCTATTGACGCGTAAATTCGCCTTGTTTTCACTGAAAATTTCTGGCTAGAGAAAATAATCTTAAATATCATCATGATAAAATACGTTAGTAAATCCCTTAACCAGAGTTCAGGTTATTTAAATGCTTAGTTACAAAATTGCTGAGCATTTACAGTAACATCGCATTTTTGCGCTTTTTTAGCCTGCCAATGTTGTATATCTGATTGTGCGGTACAGCCTACATCTTCAATTAAGGCTGAGTTTTTATCACACAAAAGCAATACTACATTATTTTTTTGAACATCAATAATAAGTGTATATGCCTTAAAAGGTGCAAGCTTGCTTAAATTGTTATTTATAGAGGTCATTAACAGAGCATCTGTTGACTCAAATTTTGTATCACTAAATTTTAATGTGCCATCAATTGCAGTGGTTATATCTTTTAATTGTGAGGCTAGGTCGCTCATTAGCTCTGGGCTTTTGTTTTGCGATGAAGTAGTACATCCCATTGCCAACATTAATAATGTGGCTAAAAGTAAGTCTTTCATATTATTAATTCCATGCAGTTAAGTTATTTTGCTCGTCGTAACCTGTGTCTAGATTCCAATTTTTTATAGCCTTTAGATCGGCATCTAAAAATACAGCGTTAGCAATAATGCTTATGTAATGCTGAATATTTTTAACCGCAAAATCAAAAATAGCATCGTAATGCATAAGGTTTTTAGGCGTATTTAATTGCTCAATATAAGTTGGGTTTATTTCATCAGGACGGGGGTAAAATAAGCCCATATCGGCAGCAACGTGCCTTGCAAATGCAAACAAGCGGTAGCTTTCTTCTACATTATTAACCACAGTCTGAAAACCTGTATGCCAAGCATTAAAGTTTGGTGCATGCTCATTGTTATAATTAGGGTGAATGCTTGTTAGCGCATACTGCCATATATTTATAATATCTGGGTCAAAATCTCCCGAGGAGTTAGTACACGACCCCATATTATGTTTTATTCGATCGGCGTAGCCAATTTCACCTAAATTTAAGCGTTGCCAAATATAGGCATCTTGATTCATTTCGCAGGTTCTGTGCGCGGTTTTATTTTGCTCATACGGACCTACCTTTAACTCTACAACCGGGTGAATTGTAATATCGGCCGCAACATGGGCCATATAACCGCATAACCATGCAAAACACTTTTCAAATGCCTCGCCGTTTAAAGTTTTACAATACTCAACCATTACTTTTATCAAATCGCCGGTGCGCTCGTAATGCATTAAATCGGCCCATGCATTTTGCGAGGCTTGCGCTAGTGCTAAGTAAGGGTAGTCGGGCGCTACACAGCCAAGCTCAACATAGGCTTGGCGCTGAGTTAAAATTAACTTAGCTTTATTAGGGATATTCATGTTTATGAGAGAGTTAGTTTCAGTGGCAATATTCGCCGCCGTAATATGGGCAAAAGCACCTGGCATTGTCATATCCTTATGATTTTTTAGAACACTAAGATTAACACAACATACCTAAATGCATTAGAGTGAAGAGGAATTATTAACTAGGCCAGAGTAAAGGTTAACTAAGTTGCTCTATAAGTTGGCCATTTTGGTAAAGTTTAGCAAATTTTCGTTTGTGCTCTTCAAATAAATAGGCTCTAAGGTGTTCTTGCCCGTTATGAATATGCGTTATTTTTGCCGCTATACCTAATGTACTTTGCCTTACGGGCTCTACATCTATTGAAATACTCTCTTTATTGGGCAGCATAAACTCCATGTGCTCAACCTTGTTAAGTTGCTTTCCTTTTCTTAAGGGTTTTAAAAATATACCTGTACTTGATATTGACTCAATTTTAAAACCTTGGCTTTTAATATTTAGCTCACTCCAGCGCCAGCTACGTTGCGTGCCTTTTGTGTCTATAACTTCAGGGGCATTTAGAATTGGGTTTATTACCCCATCGCCATTAATTTTTAACTCTAGCGGAAACCATAATTGATAATGAGCAACCTCAGCAAGTAAGGTTAAGTTGGCGTTACTTAGTAAATGAGCAATGCTTGCAGGTACAGAGCTTTGCATAGTTAACACATGGGAGTTATGTGGGTGTGATTTTTCGCTTGGTTTAAATAACTCAGATAAAAAATTTAGCTCCTCATTAGAAAAGTCCATATTTCACCTTTGTTACAATAAAAAATCCACGGTATGTTAAACAATTCGCCTGGTCAATAAATGCACTGTTTAAACTTGTTTAGTCATTGTTTAATGGTTTGTTTTGGTGCCAAATAAATAACTGCAAAGCATGACCGAATCTGTGTAAATAGGTATTTAGCCAAGGTTAGCATACTGATAAACTGCACAAATATTATTGGCAACACTTTAGAGACTTTTATGCGCACTTTGTTTTTATTAAATATGCGAACGCGGCTTTTATTTACCATACTCCCTGCTTTTATATCATTAAACACAGCTGCCCAGGAGCAAAGCCAAACACTCATTTTAGCGGGCAGCACACTGAATGCCTGTAACAGCAGCAACGCTAAAAACTGCATAAATAGTCAGCAGATTAAAGGTAAACAACATAGCTGGTTTAAAGTAACGGACGCCAAAATAAAACAAATAAATTTAAATTGGCCAACTAATAATACAAACAATAAAAACGCTGCAGTACAGTCATTAGCTAAAGTGCTTAATAAAAGCACTAAGTCGCTCTCAAAAAGTGATTTATTATGGCAGTGGCGCGATATAAATAACGAAGGGCTAAATAGCTTATCAAAGCAAGAGTATAACTTTGTGATAGATTTGCTAGAGGAATTTAAAGCTGACAAAGTACAGGTTAACACCGCACTAAATGCTCAAAATAGTACTAACAATATTTTGCAGTTTATATCGGGCAGCTTAAAAGTAAATAACCCCAATCCAAGCATGCTTGTTATTACAGCATCTAGCAAAGACCCATACAGTATGGCTAATCGTTCTACAGCTCTTTTTGATTCAACAAATATCAACACTCAATGGTTAGCACTTACTCCTGCCTTAGCCAAAGCAATTACAACTAATAGCTGTAATAATTTACCCGCACTTAGGCAAAGCGAAATGGGGGTTTATAACCGAGAGGTGATTTACCCTAAGCAAACAAAAGCTGAAATGGCACTGTGTAAAGGTGGTGTACACGCATTAACTAGCCTTATAAAAAACAGTACAGGCGTTATGTTTAACGATGGCGATGTAAGCCTTACTCGTAAAGTATTATTCGATCAAAACAATAACCCATACCCGTGGACACAAGCACTACAATCTCGCCCTGTAATTGTAGGTGAAGGGGCTGGCAGCTTAGTACAAAGTGCAGCTAAAAGTAATTTAAATACTGCAATTGTTACAGGCGGCTCAAGCATTGGGGCGCTACGAGGTGATAAAGCCACTAAGCAGCAACGGCTTACATATACAGCAGCTGGTGGCCTTGGTAGTTTTAATTATGGCCTGCTCGATAGCCAATTTAGCGAGCAAAACAGAACGCTTAGACTTGCAACATTGTTAAGCAAAACAAGCACAAAAACCAAAAGTGATGAGCAATTACAGCAAGGCTTTGGTATTGATGAAAATACCGCTTTGGTGGTAATTAAATCACCCGGGAATAATTTAATTACCGTATTAGGCAGTGGTGGAGTGGTGCACTTAACAACAAACACCCAAGGTAAAACGCAAGGTGCTAAAACGCTTTACAACTATTCTTACTGGCCAGCTGGTAGCGTAATAGATATTAAAAATAACAAATTTAGCTTAAGTGAGCGCACTGTAAATCAAGCACTGCCAAGTATAAAAATTCCTCCGCTGCCAGTGCAGCGTTTTGGCGGTATTTTGTATGGCTCAAAATTACGCTCACTCACTCAGGCAATGTGTTTAAGCCAAGAGCAAAGTACGGTAGCCCAACAAGATGAGTTTTTAATTGGTTTTAGTATCACTGAAAATACAAGCTATCACCGCGTGAATGCAAAAGAATTTGGTTGTGCAATAAGTAATTTAAATTTAGCACTTAGCACGTTTTAAAAAATACAGGCGCTGCATTCTATGTAAAGGGTTTAAGTTTGCTTAAGTGCCCTATAAAATATGGTTATATTAAACTATATGCTTATCGCTTTAATAAGCACGACTAACAAAGAGCTTTTATGAATAACGAAAACGACATTATAGATAACTTAGCAGACCTTGAAGTTTTTTTACTCGCTGTAGAAAATGGCGGCTTAGGTTTAACAGGTGTTGCAGGCGTAGGAATGGCTACTAACAATAAAGACGGCAGCCACTTTGTTGCGGTATTTGACGACCGCCAGCAGCTATTACTAGCGCGTGGTATTACTACAGAAGTATTTGAAAATGGCAAAGACATAGTTCGAAATGGGGTAGGGCGTAAGCACTAAACTCGTTATTAATTTTAAAGCGCTTAAGGCGCTTTTTTTATGTATTGCTGGGCTTTATGAGATAGCTTTTAATTTAGTCATAACTTTATAAAGAGTAATTTAAGGTATGACGGCATTGAATATAAAAAATTGGAATGATTACTCTGAGGAACTAATGGTCGGTATGGAGAGATTCGAACTCTCGACCCCTGCCACCCCATGACAGTTTTCGGCCTTGGTGTATAAGGCGATCTATAATTAACTCGTTGTTTTTAATTAATTTAAGTTTGCAGGTGATTTCAGCAGAGTTCTAAAAATTAAGTTATACTGGCTACACATTGGCTACACGCTCGGTTTAAACATGGCAGACTTAACTTCAATTACTCAAGCTAAATTATCGGTATTTAAAAAAGAAGCAGACCCAAGGCAGCAGCTAGGGTGCGATAAAATATCAGGTTTCTTTTATATTAAATTATCTAGTGGTGGCGCATGGCGATTACGTTACACTGACTTACTCGGTAAACGAAGAACTGCCACAATTGCCGATGCCAATATTAAGCCAAGCCAAGCCGCAGCAGAGGCTATTTCATGGAAGGCCAAACTAAGAGAGGGGATAGATCCGCTTTCGTATAAAGAGGCACTAGCGCAACAACAACGTGAGGCCGAACAGTTAAAAGCGGCAAACGTTTACATATCAGTAGGGGCGTTTTATGAATCTATTTATACTCCACATAAATTAGATAATTACAGATATGGCGCTGGTACACTAAAGGTAATTAAGCATAATTTTGAACACTTGTTTAACCGCGATATGGATAAGCTAAATAGCGCTGACATTCTACAGTGGTACAACAAGCGCAAAGGTAAAGGTATAAAGCGCTCAACTCTAGTAAGAGATTTTGGCGCATTTAAAGCGATGCTTAACTTTGCTACCCAACCTTTAAAAGGAGTTAATGAGCCAATTCTCAAGGTTAACCCAATTAAAAGCTTTACCCTGCCAGCACTCACTATTAAAGAGCAAGACGAACTAGAAGCGCATAACGAAAAATTAAGCCACCAGCGCGATATATTCAGCAATGAAGTCAAACAGCAAATAAGCACAGGCTTACAGCTTTACTCAGATAACCTTAAAAAGAAAAGACGTTCAAGTATTGCACATGGTAAAAGCCACCTAGTTAATTTAGATAACTTAACTTATCCGCACTGGTTTATTCCCTTTTGCCACATAGCACGTTTAACGGGTATGCGCCCATCTGATATATACGCTTTAAAATGGGAAAACTTACTGTTTAATCAATTCAACGATCAAACCACATTGATTTTCACACCTAGTAAAACTAAAAAAGCAGAAAATAGCCGAAAAATTAAATTCCCTGTAACAGGCGAATTAAAGCATGTATTTGATAGCTGGGCAGCTCAACAAGAACAGGCTAAAAAAGGTCTAATATTCAAATCAGAACGCACTAACAAAACTTTAGAGCGTAAAGCGCACCTTAGGCACTGGAAACAGGTTAAAGCACTTGGAGGCGTGTTAGAGGGATTAGATTTTTACTCTTTTAGGCATAACTTTATTTCTGAGCTGGTGGCGCGTGGTGTGCCTGTATTAACGATAGCGGGTTTAGTTGGTCATAAAGATGGTTCAATGATAGCGGCTAATTATTTAAGACATGACGGAAAAGCTCTCGTTTCAATTGTAAGTATTCTAGGTGGAGATTGGAATATTCTAAATAAGGAGGTTAAGAGTGAAATATAATTCTAAACAAATAGATAAACAGCTATTGATTAAACTTTTTAGTAAAGGCGTGCGATTACCTATTGCGAATAAAAGCCATAGTTTTATATTCACAGAAAGACAAATCTTAATAGATTACATATCAATAATTGCCTACCCAGAGTTTGACTCTAGCGGGGCAAAAAAACGACAGAATTTTGTCGATGCAATATACACTGCAATTCTAAGAGAGCATGGTCTTACTAATAAGACTGGTTTAAAGAAATATACTAAGGGAAAATCTTGGACGTCTATAGATAAATCAATAGCGGCGTGTCAAAAAAGGTTTTATAGAGCATTTGTTTTATTTCAATGCTTTGAAGATTTCACGCTACATAAGAAAGAAGAGCCAGACTCACCTTTCTCATGGAACGACTTTTTAATTAGGGCGCTGGCTTTTTATCAAAACCATGAAGAAGGTTATGCCTTTGATCGAACTGGTATTAATTTTCAGACAATAAAAAATGACATCATTGACTACCCAGAATCTAAAGAAAATAGGTTTGATGTTTATAGAGATAACCTAAGACCAGTTAGAGAAGAATGGAAACAGGTTAAAAAAGTTCTTCACTTAATAGAAGGTATTGCTGCCTGTTACCGAATGGAAGGTATTTCATCATTACCACACATAAAGTTAATGTTAGAAACGCCAGATTGGATTTATAAAGCAATTGTAATAAGTCAAGACATTGTTATCAGGTACAGCACAAACCCAGAGTTTAATCATCGGATAAAAATTGACCCTTCTGATTTTATTTTTGTAAATTGTAGAAGCCAAAACAGGTCGAATGAGCAATCAATTTAAAGTCGCAACTTTTTAATCACCAATCAATAATTGCATCTCTAATATTATGCAATCTCTATTAACAAATGAGGTTTCATATATGAACTCTACTACTCCCAAAGACAACTTACGCTTGAAAGATGCGGCTGCTTACATAGGTGTGAGTAAGCCGACATTGTGGCGTTTAGCTGAACAAGACAAAAGTTTTCCTAAAAAAATTCGTATCAGCAATCGTTGCTGTGTATACCGAAAAGCTGATTTAGATACTTGGCTAGCTGGTAAGGAGGTGTAGCAATGAAAAAGCTAAACGATTTTAACCCTTGTTATATACCTAAGTCACATACTCAAGCTTATAAACTACTGTCATTACTTTTAGATAATGATGAAGTACATGAAGCCAAATTAACCCGCATTTTTAATGGTCGCCAGCGAAGCCCAATACAAACCTTAGGAGGCGATAAGTATTGCTGGAACATCATTAACCACACAAATGATAAAGGCGTTATCTTTGCGCGCAGTTTAGACTCGAGACATAAATCAGGTTCAAAGCTTGATGATCCTAAAGCAAGGGCTGAGAGAAAAAGCGAGTATAAACAAGATTCACATAAGCTGGCTAAACAAGGTCGAATTAGGGAGTCTACAGCCTTTCTTGAATCTATCAGAGCGAAGTCAGAGCTTGCCGATCTAGTGAGTGATGCTGCAAACGATGATTACTACAATCAACAAATCGAAAATGAAAAAGCCACTACAGCGCCAACTGTAACGGCTTCTAATTCAAATGCTGGTGATAAAGGTTCACAAACTAACCACCAGCCAAAAAAGGAGTCATGAGAATGAAACCTTTATTCAATTACAAACAATTTAAGTCTGTGCTTGTCAAGTTACTTAAATCAGAAGTGCCTGTAAAGCTTAGCGACCTATTAATGTATTTAATTATTCAGTTAATAATGACAGCATACATTATTAACTGCGCGATTGAGTCGGGGGCTTTATGATTGAAAATATAAAAGACCGTTCAAAAGGGCTGATTAAATCAATAAGTTGCACACTCAATTATACTCAAAATAGACGGCAATTGCTGAGTTTAAAATCCAATAAACCAACAGCAAAACATCATGCTTTTTTTAATCGAGGTAATTGTCATGCTTAAATTCTTACAAGCTAAAAGCCACAATGTCACCGCTGATTTTAGTTATATAAATTGGCATGAGTTAACACTCAAAATTGAAAGCCCTCAAAACTTAGGCGCATTAACACCTATAGAGGCTAAAGCTAAATCGGCCGTTATAGCGGCCACCGATGCGCCCAATAAAACAAAAGAGTCAATACTCTTACATGATAGCTTTACATTGCTAAGGCTTGATTTAGACGATACTAACCTAGAGTTAGCGATTATTGCCGATATGCTAGAGAGTATCTGTATAGAGTCATACATAATTCATAGCACAGCGAGCCACCAGCAGCAGGTTACAACAAACCGTTATAGAGTTTATATAGAGCTAGCCGCTTCTATTACCTATAAGGTATGGGCAGCTATGGAAAGTTATTTGAGTTATATATTTAACGCTGATGATTGCGCTAAGCGTCCACAGCAAATTATGTATTTACCTGTACGTTTAAAAGATGGTAACTACCAATTTAAAATTGCAGAAGGTAAGGCGCTTGATGTTGAAAGCTCTCAGCTTTACAAGGACGCACAGCAATTTGAAATAGAGCAAAGTAAACAGCTAGAGCAGGCTATTAGTCTGCCTATAAAGCCAGCTTATCATACAGAGTTAATAGGTAATCAGGTTTCTATTATAGATGCTGTAAACAGTGCTTATTCATGGCATGAGTTGCTTATTCAATACGGCTACAAAGCACAAGGTAAAGCTTATTTGCCGCCAGAATCCACCAGCAAACAAGCGGGGGCTTATATATTAACGAGTCATACCGATGGTAAAGAGCGTTATTATTCGCACCATGAAAATGACCCCTGCGCTAATGGCTTATGTATAGATAAGTTTGATTTTATGGTGATACGTTCCTATCAAGGGGATTATAAACGAGCATTAAAGCTGGTGGCTGAAACTTACTTTTCTGAGTTGCACAAACACAACTTAAAAGAGTACAAAATTTATAAGCAAAACCAACGCACCCAAACGTTATTTATGGGGGCTAAATTATGAGTATAAATATACCAGCCCCGCACAAAAGCTACGAAATAGAGTTACCTCAAAATACGGCACTAGATAGGCCACGTTTTACCGATTTAAAAGAGGACAGTAAAGGCAATGTAAGAGTATTGAACACTAATCAAAACCTTGCTGATTTAGCTAATTTTTGTAGCCTAGATTTTAGGCTTAATATGATGACCTTTAATAATGAGGTGTGTGACATGTTTGGTAATTTAATAGCCGACTCTTACGACAGCATTAATAGTAAGCTTATATCTGCTGCAAACATTTATGGTTTACCTGAAAAGGCAATTAACACACATTTAGTCGCGCTATGTGAGCAAACTAAATACCACCCCATAAAACTATACTTAGATGGTGAACAGTGGGACGGTAAAGAGCGCGTTAGTACGGTTATTAGCTGTTTAAATGCCAAGCATGAAGCGTTAGCCGATACCATATTAAAGCATTGGCTGGTGGGCTGTGTGGCCTCTCTTTATGAGAGCAACTTTAACAGTAAACTTGTGCCTGTTTTACAAGGTGAGCAATCTTTTAGAAAAACAGCGTTTGTTTCTCGCTTTGCAGAGATTATTCCACATGCGTTTTTAGAAGGAGCGGCATTAAACCCCGATGATAAAGATAGTGTGTTGTCCTGTATTCGCTCATTTATTGTTGAGCTGGGCGAACTTGAACGTACCAGTAAAAACTCACAAGGAAGTTTGAAAGCGTTTATCACTAATAAGGTTGATACAGTAAGACCACCTTATGCAAGACTCGATATTAAAAAACCAAGGCAAACACATTTTATTGCCACGGTTAACGGTAGCGAGTTTTTAAAGGATGAAACAGGCTCAAGCCGCTTTGCTGTTATTGAAATGGAACAAGCCGCTAACATGGATAAACTAAACGAGTTGTTAGGGTGGCACTATGACGGTACAGGCTCACTTAAACAGATTGACGAGTCACAACTCAAACAGTTTTGGCTTGAAGTTAAGCATCTCTATTTAAGTGGTTATGGCTGGATGCTAAAAGACGAAGATTTGCAGCAAATAGCCAAGCTTAATGACAGCTATCAAGATAAGGGCTTTGCATATAGTTACATATACGATAATTATATAGCACCTGCCAGTAAGATAGATTTTGTAAACGAAATAGACAGGCCACAGTGTATAAACGGTTGGTTTGCCGCTGGTGAGTTAATTTATGAAGATAAAAAACTTAACTCTTATACAAGCGGTGTTGTCGGCAAGGCTTTGAGACAGTTAAGCCGCGAAGGTTACTTACAAGCCAAAAAAGCAGGGGGGAATCAAACACGATATAAATTAAGCAGTAACTAGCCGCTTCTTTTATATTAACTGTTAGGTTAGCTGAGTAAAGTTAAGCTCTTAAAATTTACCTAACTCCGCTAAAGCCCTTTATTGATAAGGGCTTTACTTATTTGTGTTAAGTAGTTAAGTAACTTTATATAAATAATTAAAATAGCTGATCAAATAAGGGGAGTCAGTAATATTGATACGGACTACCGAGTATAGAAAAGGCTAATATAAAAAGTTAGCGGTTTTACTTAACACCTAACCTAAATTATTTTAACCTTAAAATTCAGTTATCTACTTCTTGTTAGGTGTCAAATTTGAGCTAACTATTTTTAGCTGTAGTGATTGAACAGCGCACCAAATCCTTTTAAATTATCCTTGCTGGGGTTTTAATTGGGAACTGCTATTTTTGAGAGTCTTTTAACGAATTGTAAGTTTGAAGCATTTGTTGGTATTCCCCGCTACTTTCACCATATTTAGATTTTACTTTTTGCATGGCTTTTTTAAAGTTTTCTATTTGATCTCCCGAAATAACTACAGGCTCAATAGGTGGAGTATCTATGTCCCACTTGCAAGTTTCTAATATAGGGGATAGTGCGGTTTTCAAGCCTGTAGTGTCAAATACAGCTGTTATAGGGTTTTCGTTGTAAGGCGTTACTTGTGCTACGAGTTGATTTGATGAAGTCATATCACGTAATAAGCTGATCGAATCTTTAGCAAAGGATGCTTTTTTGTCAGTGGACAAAGACCAATTTGAGGTTTTTGCTGATTTAGATCCCACTCGAGTTGTTACGGTTGCCTCGCTCCCCAAATAGTCATTCCAATTTATAAACACTTCAGTTTGGCCACTTTTGCAACGAGCTATAATGCTTATTGGTTTTCCCCAGTTATTTGAACCGCTAGACGCAACAAGGGCTAGGATAATCGTTTTTGTGTCATCCAAAGGGTTTACTTTAGTTGATACTCGCCAACTCCCTTCATAGAGTTCGGTTTCAATATCTGTGCTTACCATGCCTGATTTTTGAGCTAATTCGTCGTAGCAAGCTAATCGTTCTACTGGTGAAGTATTGTTAGCACAATTAGCAAACTCGAGTTTATTTATTGATGCTTGGCTATTTGCGGCATAAAGCAAAAGTAGTGTTAGTAAAACTGTATTTAGATTAGAAGAAGGCATAAGTTAATTCCTTTTAAGTATTTAGATGTTTTACTTGAGTGATCCATAACTCATATAATTTTTGCTCAAAGAAGCAGAACAATTACAAAACAGTAGTGCAAATATCGAACTCAGAAAACGTGAAAGGGTATAATAAACAAATGACAAGGTGGGGTAAATAGCAAGTTTTATACGCGATGGTAACTATAAACTGGTATTCAATGTACTAGCAATAGCTGTTGAGAGGTTGAATATATGCTAATGCTTGTATATTTTAATAGCTCATACAAAGAAAAGGGAAAAACTATGAAAAATGGAATTTTAATTTTATGTGCTTTATTTCTTACGGCTTGCGCTACTGCTAATTACACTACAGGCAGCGATTTTAAAACGGATAAAGTTGATCAAATAGAAAAGGGAGTTACAACTAAAGAGCAGGTAGCAGATTGGTTTGGTGAACCGTACTCAAAAACGGTTATTAATGGCAACCAAATAAAGTGGCTTTATTTTTACTCTCAGGGCACATCAAAAGCTCAATCTTATGTGTTTACTATGAAGGTTCAAACTGAGGGCACTCAAAAAACGTTAGATATATTGTTTGATGACGGCATTGTTTCAAATTACAGGTTTACCAATGGCGCAGCGCCGCAAATGAGTATTAATTAATATTAAGGACGGTATTTGTACTTTTAAAAATTCCGCCCTTAACTAGCTAAAATAAATAAGCTTAACGTTCAATAATCACCGCAGTACCGGAAGCAACAATAAACAACATACCAGATTTTCCACCTCCAGATATTTCACTGTAATCTAAATCGATACCAATCACAGCGTTAGCTCCTAATGAAAAAGCTTCTTTTCTCAATTCTGCTAAGGCTTTTTTGCGGGCATCTCTTAGCGTGTTTTGTATGCTTTTATTTCTTCCACCAAAAGTATCACTAAGGCTTGCTAATATATCTTTGAAAATATTCATGCCATAAACACACTCGGCAGTAATGACATCTAAACGTTTTATTACTTTAAAGTTTGGAGCAGTTTCAGTAGTGAGTAAAATCTCATTTTGATTTAAGTTTGCTAATTTAGAGTTTTCAATTTTTTCGTGTTGGAGTTTAGAATATTGATTGCGCAAAGAGCTATTTGGTAAACCATACTTTCTGTGCAAATAAATGTTTTTTGCTTTTTCTATATGATTTGCATATGTTTCATCTACTGAGGTTATTAATTTACCATAGCTGTATACTTCATATTTATTACTTACTTTTTGAGTTCTTAGGCCACTTGTAGCGTAATCTTTTGATTTATAGTTTAATGATGAAACTGACAGAGTGAGAGGGGAAGAATTTATATCTTCAAATTCAATATTAGGTAAGTTCTCTATAAAATCATCACATTCACGAACATAAAAGTTATCAAAAGGATTTCTTTTATCACTTTCAATCAATAGGTTTGTAATGTATTTCCCCTCATACCAAACTGTAATATGAGTATTATTTTCAGAGTCTTTTCTTTCCGCCGTGGCTAATTTTGCAGTTTCATAAAATATATTGTTAATGTTATTAGTCAGGCCTTTTTCACTAATACTCCATTGTGGAGCTGCTTTCTTAACATCCGAATGATTCTTTTTATTAAAAAACATAACCGTCCTTAGTAGTTTTAGTTTTATTAGAGTTACAAAAGAATGAAACAAACTCAAGCTATTTAAACTTACTTGGAAAAGTAATGTTTGTCCTTTTGGAATAGGGCTTAGTTGCCTGAAAATAATCTAAAAAGGGTATAATAGGAACTCATAGCGGGGGATTTATGAAGCGAATTGATAAACTTAAAAATGACAGGCAAATATTTAAAGCGTTAGCTGTAGTGCTGAGTAGTTCACATAAATATAAAAACCCAAGTTATAAGCTTTTAGTCAATTACTTAAATAGCAATGACTTAAAAACAAGTTGGGGTAACAGCTGGACGCGTAAAAGCTTATTCAGGTATCTACAAAGAAACGGCTTTTCAGGTGTGTGGGGGCTACGTAACAGCTTAAAGGAGTATAAAAAGGTAACTAGATTTATTTAGGGTATTTTCAGGCACCGCATAGGGAGATTCGCAACCAGTACGCACGAAGAATTAAAAACTATTTCTGGCTAAAATAATAATAGCGTGGCTACAGATTGGCTACACGAAGCGTTTTTATAGAAAATAACTTATTAGGATTTGAGGTAAGTTATTGATTAATTGGTCGGTATGGAGAGATTCGAACTCTCGACCCCTGCCACCCCATGACAGTGCGCTACCAAGCTGCGCCACATACCGAACGTTGTCTGCAATAGTACGTATATTTTTTTAAAAATCAATAAGTGTTTGTTTGTTTGCGTGTTTATTGCGCAAAAGAGCGTGTAGCCGCAATTGCGCAAGGTTAGTTATTAGTCTTTATTTAACCATTGTTTGATCGACTCATACATCTCATCACGTATTAACGGCTGCGCTTTTTTGTTAGGGTGTAATCCGTCGTTTTGCATTAAATCGCTTTGTCCTGCAATATTTAATACAAAAAAATCCATAAGGTAAGCGTTTGTATTTTCACTTACTTGTGTAAAACTGTCGGTGAACATTTTACTGTAGCGTGGACCGTAATTTGGGGGAATGTAAATTTCCATTAAGGCGGTCATCGCATTGGCAGCTTGGCTTTTTTCGATAAGCGAAGTTAAGTTAGCTTGCATTTTATTAACCGGAAAACCACGTAAGCCGTCGTTAGCACCAAGCTCTATAAGTACATGAGTAGGCTCGTATTGCTCAAGTAAAGCATCGAGGCGGCGCAGAGCTCCACCGGAAGTTTCGCCACTAATACTGGCATTTATTAATTCGATATTACTTTGCTCTGCATCGTATTTATCTTGTAACAATTTGACCCAGCCTTGTTCTTGTTTAAGTCCGTAGGCTGCGCTTAAACTGTCACCGAGTATTAAAATCGTGTTGTCGGCTGCTGCGCTCAGTGGCTTGGTAACTAAAAATAAAATGAATACAAAACGTAGGATTGAATGAGTCATATGTCAGCGCTTTCTCAATTAAATATAATTCAAGTAAATGGTTTGTCTAAAGTGGTCTCTACCTTTGAAGGCGAGCTGCCCATCCTCAGCGACATCAGCTTTAATGTCAAGCATGGCGAGTCGGTTGCGGTTGTTGGTACGTCGGGTTCTGGTAAATCTACGTTGCTTAGTTTATTAGCCGGGCTTGATACAGCAAGCAGCGGTGAAATATTTTTAGACGGTGCACCGCTTCATAATTTAGACGAAGAGCAGCGCGCAGCACTTAGAGCGGAAAAAGTGGGCTTTGTTTTTCAATCTTTTATGTTGGTGCAAAGTTTAACCGCGCTTGAAAACGTTATGCTGCCGGCAGAGCTTGCAGGCGAAAGCGATGCAAAAGAGCAAGCGCTTGCGTTACTTGAAAAAGTAGGGCTTAGCCACCGTGTTGATCATTATCCGTCGCAGCTATCTGGTGGTGAGCAGCAGCGTGTAGCAATTGCGCGAGCATTCATTGGCACACCTAAAATTCTTTTTGCTGATGAGCCTTCGGCTAATTTAGATAGTAAAAACGGCAAAATGATTGAATCACTTTTATTTGATTTAAACACTCAGCACGGCACTACACTTATTTTAGTAACGCACGATGAAGCACTTGCACAAAAGTGTGAACATATTATTCAAATAGAAGCCGGATTACTTGTTAAAAGTGAAGCTGAGGATACTGCAAATGTGGGCTAAGTTAGCGCTTAAATTATTTGCGCGAGAGTTTAGACGTGGCGAGCTTACTGTTATAAGCGCAGCAATTGCGCTTGCTGTATTAACAGTGCTTACGCTTTCTATGGTTACTGAGCGAATAGCACAAAGTATTGCACAAAAAAGTAGTGCGTTTATAGCCGCCGACCGTGTACTTGCAAGTGCTCATACACTCGATACTGCTTTTATTACTAAAGCAAAAGAGCAAAACCTGCAAACAGCACAAATGGTTTATTTTGATACCATGCTTTTTGCAAACGACGAAATGCAGTTTAGCTCAGTAAAAGCGGCTTCAAACGAATACCCGTTAAAAGGGCAACTAAAAGTTAAAGACAGCCTAATGGGTGAAACCGTTATTGCCCAGGGTGGGCCTGCACCTGGCAATGTGTGGTTAAGTGAGTCAGTTTTTTATAGTTTAAATATTGATATAGGCGCACAAGTAGAGCTAGGGGCAGCCCTATTTAATGTTGAAAAAGTAATTGTTGAAGAGCCTGATGCGCCATTCAATGTGTTTTCGAGTAGTCGTCGTGTATTAATAAACATTGCTGATGTGCCAAAAACAGAGGTTATTCAGCCTGGTAGCCGTGTTTATTACCGCCAGCTTTACGCTGGTGATGAAGCCGATATAAATAGCTTTTACGAATGGTTAAAGCCGCAAATGGCTGAAAACCAGCAGTGGTACGGTGTTAAAGACCGCCAATCGCCAATTTCAAATAGCTTAAACCGCGCAGAGAGTTTTCTATTATTAGCCGGTTTACTGGGTATTATTTTAGCCGCAGTAGCAATTGCAGTATCAGCAAAACGGTATTGTGAGCGCCAGTACGACCCCGTAGCGATGATGAAAACGCTAGGAGGAAGCCGTTCAACTATACGTAAAATATACATGCTGCATTTGCTTTTAGTGTGTGCAATGGCAGTGTCTATCGGTTTATTAATTGGTTACGGCTTACAAGAAATCGCAACAAGCTATTTATCAAAGAGTATGGGAATGGAGCTTCCTTTAGGTGGGTTTAAACCGTGGTTAATCGCTATAAGCACAGGCGTAATATGTGCAGTTATGTTTTCTATTAAGCCGTTATTTGATTTATTTGATATTCCGCCGCTTAGAGTACTGCGCCGTAATTTAGGTGATCAGTTAGCAGTAAGCCGAATGCATTTAGGTATGAGTGCGCTAACGGTTTTTTTATTAATGTGGCTTTTTAGTAACAATATAAAAATTACCCTTATTTTATTTGTGTCTACTTTAGCGCTTATTGGTGTATTATTTTTACTGTCTAAACTTATATTTGGTGGTGGGCGTAAACTGGGTTTAAAACCGGGTAACAGCTTGTCTTTGGCTATTGCGTCTATTCAAAAGCGTGCAAACGTAAATGCTGTGCAGCTTATTAGTTTTTCGTTAGCGATTAAATTATTGTTGTTTTTAATTGTACTTAAAAACGACATGATTTCTGATTGGCAATCACAGCTTCCAGCTGATGCGCCTAATGCCTTTTTAGTGAATATTACTCAAAATGAGCTTGAGCCAGTAAATGAATATTTAGCGCAAAATGATATTCAGGTGTCAGACTTTTACCCAACCATTCGTGGGCGTGTAAATGCGGTAAATGGCGAGTTGGTTGCGCGTAAAGTATCGCTGCAAGACAACGAGAAAAAAGACGAAGAAGCTCGCTCGGGTATTGGCCGTGAGCTAAACCTAACGTGGCTTGAAGACGTACCAGCGCAAAACGAAATTATAGAAGGGCAGTGGTTTGGCGAAGGTGCAGTAGGTGAAGCATCGGTTGAGGAGTCAATGTTAGAACGTTTAGACGTTGAAATAGGCGACACCTTAACGTTTTTAATTGGTGCGCAGTCGTTTGACGCTAAAATTACCAGTGTCCGCAAAGTAAATTGGGCGACGCTAAAACCTAACTTTTTTATAATTTTAAGCCCCGACGTACTTAAAGACTTTCCGGCGACTTATATTTCATCGGTGCGTATAGAGCCTGAGCAAAAACGAGACTTTAGCCAGCTATTACGTACTTACCCAACAATAACCGCAATTGATGTTGATAACTTTGTTAAACAAATTCAATCAACTATTCAGCAAGTGTCGTTAGCTATTGGGTTTGTACTTGCCATAGTTGTACTGTGTGGTGCGCTAGTGCTTATATCGCAAGTACAGGCAAGTCTAGGTGAGCGTATGCAAGAAATTGTAATTTTGCGAACGCTGGGTGCTAAAGGACGTTTAATTAAAAATGCGACGTTATATGAGTTTTTATTATTGGGTGCTTTAGCGGGTTTTGTTGCGGCACTATTTAGTGATGTAGCGCTTTTAATTGTGCAGCAGCAAATGTTTGACCTAGCAGGTAAATTACACCCCGCTATTTGGCTTATAGGGCCTGTATCGGGTGGTGTATTTGTGGCCGCGCTTGGCTACTTTATGATTGCCCGTAAACTTAAACAAAATACTCAAGGGTTAGTTCGCGCATTAGCGTAAGCTATACTTTGAAACACTAAACGCCCACTTAATTTGTGGGCGTTTTTGTTTTTACTTGTTACTGGTAATTTATACAGTGCTCTGGCATTATTAGCATAATTAAAAAATAACAATAATGGAGCCCTTTTTGGCTATTATTTTAGGGATAGATCCTGGCTCACGATTAACCGGTTATGGTGTTGTGGCGCATCAGGGCGCTAAGTTTACTTACTTAGGCAGTGGCTGCATAAAATTGGCCGATCATCCTTTTCCTATCAGGCTTAAAATGATTTACCAAGGGATCACGCAATTAATTGAGCAATTTTCGCCAGAAACTTTCGCCATCGAAAAAGTATTTATGGCACACAATCCCGATTCGGCTTTAAAACTAGGCCAAGCGCGAGGAGCCGCTATTGTAGGTGCTTCTATGGCTGATTTACCGGTATTTGAATATTCAGCAAGGCAAATTAAACAAGCCGTGGTGGGTAACGGCGGCGCCGATAAATCGCAAGTACAACATATGGTAAAAAATATTTTAAAATTACCAGGTACGCCACAGGCTGATGCAGCCGATGCACTTGCTATTGCTATTTGCCATGCTCACTCAGAACAAAATTTAATTAAACTAGCGGGTAGCGCAAGCAAAACCGTTAGAGGACGTTTAAGGAAATAATTATGATTGGCCGCTTAAATGGCATTTTAGTCGAAAAACAACCACCCGAAATTTTATTAGAAGTAAGCGGTGTAGGTTACGAAGTTCAAATGCCAATGACCTGCTTTTATGACTTACCAAACATTGGCGAAAATGCGATTGTTTATACTCATTTTGTAGTGCGCGAAGATGCACAGTTATTATTTGGATTTAATAATAAAACGGAACGTGCACTATTCAGAGAGCTATTAAAAGCTAACGGAGTAGGGCCTAAACTCGGGTTAGCTATATTATCGGGCATGTCGGCTAAGCAATTTGTGAGCTGTGTAAATAACGAAGATGCTACTTCTTTAGTTAAGCTACCTGGTGTTGGTAAAAAAACAGCTGAGCGCCTGGTACTTGAGATGAAAGACCGATTAAAAGATTGGGGCAATGATTTATTTACACCATTTAGCGACAGTGCCGTTATTGAGCCTATGAGCGATGCCACAATTGCTAATAATGCCGCCGATGATGCGGTATCAGCATTGGTTGCACTTGGTTATAAATTGCCACAAGCGCAAAAAGCAGTAAAATCGGTTAGTAAACCAGATATGTCTACTGAGGTTCTTATTAAAGAATCTTTAAAATCAATGTTGTGAGTAACCCATGATTGAAGCGGATCGCTTAATTGACGCGACTGAAAAAACCAACGAAGACACCATCGATCGTGCAATAAGGCCAAAACTGTTAGCCGACTACCGAGGTCAGCCACATGTTAAGCAGCAAATGGAAATATTTATAGAAGCTGCTCGTAGCCGAGGCGAAGCGCTCGATCATTTATTAATATTTGGCCCGCCAGGCTTAGGTAAAACAACGCTTGCGAACATTGTTGCTAATGAACTTAACGTAAACATTAAAACAACCTCAGGTCCTGTACTTGAAAAAGCCGGCGACTTAGCTGCGCTGCTTACCAACCTTGAAGAGGGTGATGTACTGTTTATTGATGAAATACACAGGCTAAGCCCACAAGTTGAAGAAATACTCTATCCAGCAATGGAAGATTACCAACTTGATATTATGATAGGTGAAGGCCCAGCTGCGCGTTCTATTAAATTAGATTTACCTGCATTTACGCTTATTGGTGCGACTACGCGAGCAGGATCGCTAACGTCACCGCTTAGAGACCGCTTTGGCATTGTGCAGCGTCTAGAGTTTTACTCAGTAGCCGACTTATCACATATTGTAGGGCGTTCAGCACATTACCTCGATTTAGAAATGTGCGACGACGGCGCAACTGAAATTGCAAAGCGCTCGCGTGGTACGCCACGTATTGCCAACCGTTTACTTCGCCGCGTACGCGACTACACACAAGTAAAGTCAGACGGGACAGTAAATGCAAATGTTGCTGAGCAAGCGCTTGATATGATTGACGTTGATAAAAGCGGCTTTGATTACATGGACCGTAAATATTTACTCGCCATTATAGAGAAGTTTATGGGTGGGCCCGTTGGGCTTGATAACTTAGCAGCCGCCATCGGTGAAGAAAAAGAAACCATTGAAGATGTCATAGAGCCTTTTTTAATTCAGCAAGGCTTTATTCAGCGTACTCCACGTGGGCGAATTGTGTCTAACAATGCTTATCATCATTTTGGTTTACTCCCAAAACAAGATTAAATTAATTTAGTAGCCTGCTATAGTAAATGTAGCGGGCTGCATCCCTTCTTATTTGTAAATTCTTTATAAACTTACTCAGCTTTCATCCACTTTGTTGCAAATGTAATCAAAAAATTAAAATCAGTTTGTAATTCACTTAACGTTAAGACTGGCGTGGCTATGCTGCGTACCATTAATACCAATCAGCATTAATACTTTATCAATTTAAGAGATTAAACTTAAGCTAACAGTGTTAAAACTTTTAGCTTGTTATCAGCACGTTTTTTATCTCGCAATGGATAGCTTAATTTTTTGGTAAAAACGTTTAATCGATATGGAAAATCCATATTGAGTAACTACAAATTGTGCTGCTTACAATGAGTACATGCCAAATTGGTCGTAAAATTTAGGCAAAAAAAAGCCCGCATATAATGCGGGCAAACAACAAGTTGAAGGAAGTAATCCAGGGGAACTACGTTTTACTTAATGTTGGTTTTATCCAAAAAGAGTAAAACAATGTAATACGATAAAATATCCTATTACTAAGAACTCGACTTAACGAAAAATCTTTCATTTAGTGCGTCAGCTCGGTATGGGAGAATAATACGTAAGATTGCTTTTTTATTCAAACTAGAAAATTTGCATTTTCAGATTAAAAAAACTAATGCTATGAGTTTTATCGTTGTTTTAAATTTGTGCGTTAATTAATCGTTAATTTTATAAGTGGATGAAAATTATAACTTAAGTAATATTTTTCATTCTAGCTCAGTATTAGTTTTACTATTACGATTAGGTTGCTCGAAAGTGGTTTTGAGTGTTTATGCGCTAAAATTGAATAAACGGTGCATTTTATGACGTTTAAGGCATATATTTAAGCATTTTAACCGCATTAAAATAACAAACTGGGTTTTATAAAAACCTAATAAAGATACAAAAGCATAATAAAGATGATTTTTAACGTTTTTTGTTGCTTATTCATAGCAATATCGTTGTCAGCTTGAAATGGACTAGATACACTAGATGCAACTTTTGACCGCGTAGACGGTCGTATTTACACAAATGAACCAATTTGCCGTATTTTGAAATTATTTAGGAGTTTAACGTGGGATCAGGGCTTAATTTTTTAGATCTAATTCTAGAAGCCAGTTTGCTTGTTCAGTTAGTGATGTTAGGGCTAGTTGCCATGTCGGTTATGTCGTGGGCGATTATTTTTCAGCGCAAAAAAGCGATATCAGATGCGTTAGCTAATGCTAAAAAGTTTGAACAAAAATTTTGGTCAGGTATTGACCTAAGCAAACTGTACAACGAAATTTCGTCGCGTAGTGGTCAATCTCATGGTATTGAAGCGCTATTTACAGCAGGCTTTAAAGAATTTGCACGCCATAAAAAGAATACATTTCAAAGCGCAGGCATTGTTATGGAAGGTACGCACCGCTCAATGCGCGTTGCGCTATCTCGCGAGATTGAAAAAATAGAATCAAGTTTATCGTTTTTAGCAACTGTTGGCTCTATTAGTCCATACATAGGCTTATTTGGTACTGTGTGGGGTATTATGAATGCCTTTATTGCACTAGGCGAAGTTAAACAAGCTACATTACAAATGGTAGCACCAGGTATTGCTGAAGCATTGATTGCAACTGCAATGGGTTTATTTGCGGCTATTCCGGCAGTTATTGCATACAACCGCTTTTCTAATAAAGTTGAAAAACTAGAATCTCATTACATTAACTTTATGGAAGAGTTTGCAAATATTTTACACCGTCAAGCAGCTACCCAAATAGAGGCTCAAGCGAATGTATCAGCGTAAAAAGCGCCGTCCGGTCGCAGAAATTAATGTAGTACCTTACATTGATGTAATGTTGGTATTGCTAATAATATTTATGGCTACAGCACCGCTTATTACTCATGGTGTGAAAGTTGATTTACCGAAAATGGAAGAGTCGGATTTAGTAGATACCAAAGACACGCCACCGATTATTGCGTCAATTGATTCAGCGGGTAAGTACTATGTGAGTATAGGTACCGATCCTGAAGAGCCAATGGAAGCGTTAGATGTAGCTGCCGTTATTAAGTTACAACTAATGAAAAACCCTGATGTGCCAGTAATGATTAAAGGCTCAGGTAAGGTATCGTACCAAGAAGTATTGTTATTAATGGACTTTTTAAAGAATGCTGGCGTACCATCTGTGGGTTTAATGACGGAATCCTTTGAGGGGACACAGTAGTAACATGAATAGTTCTATAATCAAGTCAGTACTTTTACATTTGGGGTTGGGTGGTTTTTTGTGGGCAACTGCAAACATTCATCCACCTGCGCCAAAAGTAATGGAAGTTACACTTAATTCGGCTATTCCAACGCCTGAAAAAGCAGTATCGGCAGTAACGGTTGATCAAAAGCAAGTTGAGCAAAAGATTGCTGAACTTCAAAAGAAAGAAGATGCTAAAAAAAGTGCAGAAGATAAACGTATCCGCGATTTAGAACGTCGAGCGGCTAATGCACGAAAGCAACGTGAAACCGAAGCGCGTAATATTAAAAAATTAGAGCAACAGCGTAAGGCAAAAGAGAAAGAAAAAGCCCAAGCTGAGGCTGAAGCTAAAAAAGCACGTGCAATTGAGCAAAAAGAGCGTGCTAAAGCTAAACAAGCTGAAAAGCAAAAGCAAGAAGCTGAAACTGCAGCTAAAGCCGCAGCCGATAAACGCAAAGCTGAAGAAGAGGCACTTAAAAAAGCAGAAGCAGAGCGTAAAAAACGTGAAGCCGAAGCAAAAGAACGCGCTAAAGAAGCAGAGCGCAAGCGTCAGCAAGCATTGCAAGAGCAAATGTTACAAGAGCAACTTGCCAAAGAGCAGGCGGCCCGTAGTAAAGTACGTCAACAGCAAGTAGTAAGTGAAGTTGATAAATACCGTGCTTTAATTATGGCGCGTATTCAGCAAAACTTACTTATTGATGAAAAAATGAAAAACCAACAGTGCCGAGTAAATATTCGTTTAGGCTTTAATGGTTTAGTAACGCAAGTTAAATCGTTAGGCGGCGATAAGTTAGTGTGTGAAGCTGCATTGAGAGCCGTGCGCATGGCCGACACATTACCGGTATCTAAAGATAAAGACGTATTCGAACAACTTAAGAATATTAATTTAACAATCAAGCCAGAATTTTAAAGGAATGATATGTTCAACAAAATAAAAATAGCCTGTTTAGTTTTACTGTTTGGGTTTGTAGGTGTTGCTAATGCCGCGCTTGAAATTGTAATAACAGAAGGTGTAGATGGCGCAAGGCCCATTGCGATTGTGCCTTTTAAATACCAAGGTGTTGGCCCAATTCCTGAAAAGTTAAGCAATGTTATTGCTGCCGATTTAATGCGCAGTGGTAAATTTAAGCCAGTTGATGTGGCGCAAATGCCTCAGCAACCAAATAAAGATGGCGAAATTGATTACGCTTCGTGGGTTAATAAAGGTGTAGAGGCTATATTAGTAGGTGAAGTAGAGCAGCAAACTGATGGGCGCTACTTAGTACGTTATGAATTAGTAGATGTAATACGCGGCCAAATTACTGGCGGTAATACACAAATGATGAGTAACGGTAAATTAATTAAAAGCCAAGACCATATATTAGAAGCGCGTGAGAGTGTGATTGGTGAAAACGGTTTTCGTCGATACTCACACCGTATAAGTGATGTGATTTACGAAAAGCTAACTGGCGAAAAAGGTGCGTTTTTAACTAAAATTGCTTATGTGATAGTACGTGATGAAGACCCTAAGCCTTATCAGCTTGTGGTTGCTGATTACGACGGTTTTAACGAACAAGTATTACTGCGTTCAAAAGAGCCGTTGATGTCGCCAGCTTGGTCACCAGATGGCACTAAATTAGCTTATGTAACGTTTGAAAACCGTCAAAGCCAAATTTATATTCAAGATATATACACAGGTAAGCGCGAAATTATTGCAAGTTACCGTGGTATTAATGGTGCGCCACAGTTTTCGCCAGATGGTAAAAAGTTATTATTAGTACTTTCTAAAGATAAAACAGGTGCAACCGAAGTTTATTTACTTGACTTGGCTACGCGTAAAGAAACACGCCTTACACGTCATCGTAGTATAGATACTGAACCATCTTGGTATCCAAATGGTCAAGATATTGTGTTTACATCTGAAAGGGGTGGTAATGCCCAGATTTATAAGTTAAATTTAAAAACTGGTAGGTCAAATCGATTGACCTTTGACGGTGACATGAACCTTGCAGGTTCTATAACACCGGACGGTAAAGAATTAGTGATGGTTAACCGTACCAACGGGCAGTACCATCTTGCTAAGAAAGAGCTGGCTACAGGTGCGTTTCAAGTATTAACAAGAACACGCCTAGATGAATCACCGAGCATAGCGCCAAACGGTTCGATGATTATTTATAGCACGCTTCATAATAATAAACAGGTACTCGCGCTGGTATCGATGGACGGCCGCTTTAAAGCACGCTTACCTGTGCTAGACGGACAAGTAAAGGCGCCAGCTTGGTCGCCATATTTACAGTAATATTACTGGTTTACTCAAAATAGGAATCTACTCAATGCAACTTAACAAAATACTTAAAGGCCTGCTAATTGCTGTGCCAGTAATGACACTAGCAGCTTGTAGCTCATCTTCAGATATCGACGAAGGCGCTGCAAATCAATCAAATCAAGGTGTTGTTGAGCAATCAACAAACAACGATACTGTTGAAGTAGCTACAATCTCTCCTGAGCAACAAGCAGAAGAGCAACTTCGTCAAAAGTACGAAGCACTACGTCAAGAGCAAGTAATCTACTTTGATTTTGATAAAGCCACTGTTGAGGGCAAGTACGCAGAATTACTTCGCGCACACGCTGAGTTTTTAGTTCAAAACCCTTCAGTTAAAGTATTAATCGAAGGTCACGCTGATGAGCGCGGTACACCTGAGTACAACATTGCACTAGGTGAGCACCGTGGCCAAGCAGTTGAAAAATACCTGCAAAGTTTAGGTGTTTCAGCTAGCCAAATGTCAGTAGTAAGCTACGGTGAAGAGAAGCCAATGGTTAAGTCTCGCACTGAATCAGCTTTCGCTAAAAACCGCCGTGCGGTACTAGTTTACTAAGATAAGAGATATTATGAAGCCGAAAATTATTTTGGCAGCCATGATATTGAGCGGGAGCACCCAGTTAATGGCTGCTCCCGCTCCTGTTTCAGAAGCTGCAAGTTCACAATCGAGTATTGAGAAACGCCTAGCATCGCTTGAAAACATGATGCAGTCGCGCAACTTATTACAGTTAGAGTTACAACAACAGCTTAATTTGCTACAAGACGAAGTAAGTCAAATTCGTGGTGTAACAGAAGAGCAAAGCTATAAACTTGAAAAAGTATTGCAGCGCCAGCGTGAGTTGTATCAAGAAATTGAAAACCGTGTAAGCCAAGCTTATACACAGCCCACTGCAGCGCCTACAACCGACTACACGCAGCCAAGTGATGCACAGACCTACAGTAACGATTTATCTGAAAACGAAGCTTACGAGCGTGCTGTTGCGTTAATAATGAAAGATAAGCGCTATGATCAAGCGATCCCTGAATTTCAAACGTTTTTAACGACCTACCCAAATTCGGTTTATGCGTCTAACGCGCATTACTGGTTAGGCCAATTACTAACAATTAAAAATGAAGGTGTAAAAGCAAGCGAGCATTTTAAAGTGGTAGTAAATGAATTTCCAAATTCAAATAAACGCCCAGATGCAATGTTAAAGTTAGGCTCACTTTTACAAGATCAAGGTTTAACGGCTGAGGCACAAAAAATACTGAGTGATCTTATCAATCAGTACCCAAGTACAACTGCTGCAAAGCTAGCAACTGATCGTTTAGGGAACTAAAGTTCACTAACGATTAAATTGCCTATTTAGGCCAGCAAACTACATGGAAACTCTCGGTGAATCTTGTATTTGCATGTAGTTTGAGCACAAACGCTTTAATTTTGTGCATCTAGGCATAAAAACTTAAAAAAAGAGACAATTTCGGTTGCACTCATTTTATAAATAAGTATTATAAGCGCCCGCAGCAAACGAATGGTTACCCCACTCGAAATGCGGCAAAAAGAGCGGGTTATTAGCTCAGTTGGTAGAGCAGTTGACTTTTAATCAATTGGTCGATGGTTCGAATCCATCATAACCCACCATTTTTTTAAATGGTCTTTTATCGGCGGATTTACGTACAGTACCAAGTTGCTATAAATGCAGCGTCAGAGCGGGTCATTAGCTCAGTTGGTAGAGCAGTTGACTTTTAATCAATTGGTCGATGGTTCGAATCCATCATGACCCACCATTTTTATTCTTTTTGAATAAATGATGGTTTCAATCGGCGGATTTACGTAGCTTCATTCTTTATAGAATAAGTGCATAGAGCGGGTTATTAGCTCAGTTGGTAGAGCAGTTGACTTTTAATCAATTGGTCGATGGTTCGAATCCATCATAACCCACCATTCTTTATTCTGATGAATACAGTGTGGCTCAATCGGCGGATTTACGTAAGCTTCATTCTAAATTGAATAAGTGCATAGAGCGGGTTATTAGCTCAGTTGGTAGAGCAGTTGACTTTTAATCAATTGGTCGATGGTTCGAATCCATCATAA
>Ga0207878_100162_pt1 | contig 54813 bp, 44 predicted proteins | sample LinPmetageLP41_FD_184053 | JGI IMG/M metagenome (GOLD analysis project Ga0207878, IMG submission 184053) | Marine viral communities from the Pacific Ocean - LP-41 (SPAdes) | ecosystem: Environmental > Aquatic > Marine > Oceanic | place: Pacific Ocean | collected 2010-08-27 | reverse complement strand
ATTAGCAGAGATAGGCATAATTTCAGACCATTTTTCTTGGTTCTTCTCTGCGTTTGGTAAACCAATGTTCCAGTTATTATTCTCTTTGGTTAAATCAACAGCATTAAACCAATCACCGGCATTATAGCTATCACGGTCCATTGACTTAGAACGCAGTAAATCAGCGCCCAATTGCATAAATGGGATGCCTTGGCTCATAAGTGGAATCGACAATGCCACATTGTGCGCGCGCACACGTTGCTCAATACTCATGCTTGATGCATGTTTGTATTGCAACTGATCCCACAGCGTTTCGTTATCGTGTTTTGATACGTAATGAATGCTGTCGGCAGGGTCAAGTGCATACGCCGTTGGTTGAGTGTTCCAAGTAAAGCTATTACCTTTAGATGAATTACCTTTAAAGTCTTTTAAAATGTAATTTTGTAAGTTGCCCGCCAGCGATAACCGTAACGTGTCTTGTTCAGCTAGGTTGCCATCTGTCGGGTTATTGCTAAACATTGCACCACCACGTACGGCTTCACGAATACGGTCGTTAAATGTGCCTACCTCTGAGCCTGCCATATCAGCCTGTTTAGCTTGTGTGAATAAACGATTGTTGGCTACTTCACCAAAATCCCAGCCCTCACCGTAAAAATAGTTATCAGGGTCAACGGCTTGCACGGCTTCACGCGCAGCTAATATTGATGATTTAGGCATATGCCCCATTACATCAAAACGAAAGCTGTCATAACCAAAGTCACGAGCAAGAATAACCATTGAATCTGCAACAAACTTATCCATCATCACATGTTCAGTTGCTGTGTTTTCACAACAGGTTGAGCGCTCTATTTCACCACTTACTTCGTTATAACGATGGTAATAACCCGGTACCAACTTATCAAACACTGATTTTTCCCAGATACCCGACGACGTTGTATGGTTATAAACCACATCAAGTACAACACGAAGTCCTACTTCTTGCAGTGATTGCACCATAGCGCGTGTCTCAACTACACGAGCAATGCCATCGCTGCTTGATGCATACGAGCCTTCAGGCGCAATAAAATGATGAGGATCATAACCCCAGTTAAAGCCATCTAAATCACGCATCGCACTGGCTAATGCTTGTGCATCGTCTGAGCCAGGTAGGTAACTTTGCATAATATCGACAATGGTGCTGTTTTTATCTTCGATTTTACATGCATCGGCTTCATCGTTAATACGCTCACATAATTTACCTAAGGTGTCTGTAATTTCCACACGCTGTGAAGCATCTTCTTCAATGGTGCCAATATCAGTCACTGGCAGTAAATGAAAGTGTGTTAAGCCCTTATCTGCTAATTGCTTAAGGTGCTGCATTGGCACGCTTTCAAGTTCAGTGAATGCAAGGTATTTACCACGGTTTGCTTCGCTTACTGACTGATCACGCACACTAAAATCACGTACATGGCCTTCATAAATAACCGCATCTTCTGGGTTAGTAATAGTAGGCACGATACGCTCATCCCAGCCTTCTGGTTTAGTGTCTTCATCTGCTAAATTAATCAGCTGGCTGTATAAGCCATTGGTAGATACATTGAGTGAGTAAGGGTCTGTACTCCATAGCGACTCTATTTGCTGAGTCAGTGGGTGGTAAACATCAAAATTAAAGCGATAGTAATGGCGGTCATATTGCGTATCTAAACTTACTTGCCAAATACCTGTCTGCGTATTTAATGTCATTGGCGTAGAGTGCACTTGTGTTTTTGCATCATCAAACACGTTTAGCACCATGTTATTAGCGGTGGGTGCCCACACAGTTACATCAATCGTGTTATTACCATAATTTACGCCAAGTAATGCCTCGTTAGCATCGTCTTCGCCTTGTGTGTAAAGGGCATCGAGTGCTTTAGCGGTTTGTACAAAGGTTGCTTCTAGTAGCTTGCCATCGGCATCGTAGCCTGCAACAACAAGCTGTTGCTTTATAAGCTGCTTTGCAGCGTCTGCATCCCAACTACCTTCATAAGCAGTCCAATCCGTTAAGTGTGGTACTTTTGCAGCTTGCTCATCAGTTAACTCGCTTGCAGTCAGCTCAACGGTTTCACCATTTAGCCCAGTGTCTAAATCAACCACCAAGTCAGCGGCTGCTGAAGAATGTAACTTAATGATTTGTGTAAGCTCATTACTTGGCTTATACAATACTGTATTTAAATCAATCCAATGTGCTGATGCACCATCTATCGCCACCGGACGTTCGCCCAAGCTTAAAATAGGGTATTCAAACACCGAAGGCTCACCATGAATGGTAAAGTTCATACGCTGAAACTTTTCATCGTCTTGCATAAGCGGCATTGTTAAATCAACATCACCAAACGCTTTACCCGATCCTTCTGTGCCAATGTGCACAATAAAGTTAGCACACTCGTTATAACCTTCTTTGAGGTCAATTATCCAGTAGGCACCGTAGTTTGGGTCAATCCCATCGTATTCATGGCCGTTAGCCCAATCGCTCGTGTCAAACGGAGGTGCGTAAGCATCACACACATCGTTATTCCACGAATGTAATCGGTAACCTTCGTAGTTATCGTCGGCTAAACGGTTATAAAATAAAACTGCCTCACCTTCACCAGCAAATACAATAGGATCAGGCAATGTTGGGTCGGCGCCCACTACACAGCTTTCGTTTTTATCATCCGGTACAGTAGGCGCTGCACAAGTTATAGGCTCAGGGTCCACACATTGCGAGCCTGCTTCGTTTGGTACTTGTGGCACATTACAGGTTAAAAGCTGCTGCCCCGACTCAACTTCATCTGTCCCACCACATCCTGCTAATATCATTAACCCTAAGGCTATTAGCAAATATTTAGACATTGTTATAATTTTCATTTTTAAACGCTCCGTTTGCTAATTAATGACTGTATGTAAAACCAAGATAAAACTGACGACCAAAGTACTGAGTAGTCCCTGTTCGCTGCTCTGAGCCAAAGTAACTTTGGGTTGGTTCATCGGTTAAGTTATTAACTTGCAAAAGCATGGTGAGTGAATCGCTAAAGCGATAAGACGTTTGAAAATCGATGACTGTTTCAGCATCAAAATTAACCACTTGTTCGTTAATGGCAACCTGCTCTGATACAAACTCATCGCGGTAGCGTACATTAAGGCGGGTTTCAAAATCGTCTAAAGCATAAAATAACGTAGCATTAAGCACATTATTAGATAACCCAGGTAAAGATTGAACGAGAGTATCGCCCCCTAAACTGGTTATCGATTCAATTTCACTTTCAGTGTATGAGTAACTTGCATTAGCGCCTAAACCATTAAATGGTTCTGGTAAAAAGGTAAACACTTGCGTATAAGCAAGCTCTAGCCCTCTAATGTAACCACCTTCCCCATTATTAACAGCCGTGGTGTAAATACCGTTTGTTGTAGCAACTTGCTCACCACTGACCGGATCTTCTATAAAGTCAGGGACATTAAAGCCATTTCCTTTAAAGTCGAAGTTCTCAATCGATAACGTTTCAACAAACGAGTCTATATTTTTATAAAATAACGCCGCAGCAACAGTGCCGTTACCTTCTTCAAAATAATATTCGTAAGATAAGTCGTACTGGTCAGCATAAAAGGGTTTTAAAAATGGGTTGTTATTACTTGAACCGTTAATAACACCATCGTCACTTACGTTTGCGCTGGCATCGCCCGCTAAGCGGTTAATTGGCGCACGCGACATTACTTTAGCCGCAGCAAAGCGTACAAGTGAATTATCGTTAAGTTGTAGGTTTAAATTTAATGAAGGTAAGTAGTCGGTGTATTTAATGCCTAATATATTAGGTGCGTATAAATCATTTACAATGCCGTTCTCATCAACAATATTTTGCGCACCTAAGCGCGCATCGCCTGCTACGTTTTCAAGTACCGTTGCAGATTGATCGGTTTCTATTCGGCGCACTCCCACATTACCCGATAAGTCGAGCCCGGCTATTTGCGTGTTAATGTTTATCATAACGTACGCAGCTAACACATCTTCAAATACTGACCCGCTTTGCAGCACTGTCCAAGAATAGTTAGTTGTGTATCCTTGCGCGTCATCTACGCCATCAGCATTACCCCATGTTTGAACGGGTTCTGGCGTGCCATCTGGAAACCATGCATTAAGTGCTTTATCTAAATCAATGGCTAAATACGATGGGAAATAACTAAAGTCGCCCTGCCAATCAACCACTGATGCCATATCGTCGGTTAAACGCAAAGGGGGTTGCGCTGATGAAAACGCCCCGTCGTTACCATACTCAAATACCGAACGCTTTCGGCTGTATTCTCTATCTGAATAGCGTGCACCAAATTCTACTGAGCTAAAAATATCGCTTTCTAACTCGTATCTAAAATCGAGTCTAAATGCCGTTACTTCATCTTCGGTTTGATCAGGGTAAATACCATATTTACTGACCATTACGCGGTCTATATCACTAAAGGCTGCCGCTTGATTAAACCCAACGTCAGGTAGATTTAACCCATTTAACTGATAGTTAATTGCAACGTTGCTATCAAATACCGGCGTTTCTGCATTGGCATCTTCAGCTACTAAGCTCCACAACAAACCGTTTCTAAAATTACTTTTTGCGCGAGAAAGCGCTACATCAGCATTAACATTTAGTCTATCGGTTACTTGCCAATCGGCATTAACGCCAAAGCTGTCTACTTCGTCAAAATCTTGGTTGTCGTCATTCACTATTTCAACACGGGTATAACTTTTCGAAGTACGATTAACAGCAGCACCAATTACAGCATTACCATCAAGTTGCGCATTTGCGTATGCTGCAGATGGGCCGCCTAATTTAACCCTAAAACCGCGGGCAAATGACTCTTTATCAAAGCGCGATAAAAACGCATCACCTTTTAATTTAAAATTATCTACCGGTGCCCACTCTATGGCAGCCAAATAGCCATTACGGGTTTCTTCACCGCCTAAATGCTGTAGCTCAAAGCCCTCGCTAATGTATTCACTTTCTGGGCTATCTATGGGGCCATTTGTGTCGTTTGGTACGCCATCAACATCTTTTCTATCGTTGTATGCAAGGCCAATAAACTGTGTTGCTACACTTGGCTGAAATAAACGCGCAAACCCCAGTGCTACACCTAATGTATCGTCTAAATATTTACCTTGATACGAAAAGCTAATTCGGTCACCAAACTCAGTGGCATCCGATACCTCAGATGAACGGTCGTTATACATACCGCGCACATTAGCTACAAATTTATGCTTTTGATCATTATTGAGTGGGCTGGCTGTTTCAAGCTCTACCGTACCTGCCACACCACCTTCTATAAGCGATGCCTTTGGCGATTTATATACCGCCGCAGAGCTAATTAATTCTGATGGGTATTGGTCAAACTCAATACTGCGGCTACCACTTGTAGATACCTGCTCACGACCGTTAAGTGTTGAAAATACAAAGCCGCCCGACAGCCCGCGTATATTAATTTGTGCAGCCTGCCCGCCAGTGCGCACAGCTGAAATACCCGGTAAACGAGTCAGTGCATCGGCCATTGAAATATCAGGCAATGCGCCTAAGTCATCAGCAGAAATTTGTTCTGACACCGTATCGCTAAATCGCTTTTGGTTAAGCGATTGAATTAAGCTGCGACTAAAGCCGCGCACTTCAATCACTTCTACATCGGTTTGAACTTGAGCGGGTTTACTCGTATCTTCAGGTGGTTCTTCAGTAGCTGCAATAGCACTATTGGCGGCAAATAATGCCAGCATGAGCGCATTTAATTTAAACTTTTGCATGTGTGTGCCTTTTGGTTATTGTTTTGTGTGGTGTGTCAGTGCAGTAAAAACACAACCAACAAATTGTAACCAAAAGGTGAATGTTTTGTGATGAATACGTATGCAGTATAGTCTGCTTAGGCTGTAGCTATTTTGAGCAATTTAGCTAGCAATAGCTTAAATACTCACTACCACCCTAATGGCTAAGGCAATAAATACAAAACCCAGTACTTTGTCTAACCATGGATTGTGTTTAGTAAACCCAAAACGGTTTTTAGAATACTCTGTTACGGCGGCAACAAGTAAGTACCAACCGGTATCAATCACAAATACAGTTAAACACATCACCATTGCAATGCTTAGGGTAAGATTTTCTGGATCAATAAACTGTGAAAACAAGGCTAAAAAGAAAATAGCAAGTTTGGGATTTAAAAAGGCAATGGCAAACCCATCTTGTAATGCTTTAATGCTACTCACTTCGCTATTTTGTATTTTAAGTTCATCATTGTTGGGTTTAGACAATAAAATTTTAATTCCTAGGTAAGCTAAATAGGCAGCGCCTAAATACACTAACACCTGATACACAGTAGGAAACTGTAGCATTAACGCACCCAAGCCAAGTAATGAGGCTCCCGCATATAGTCCCACTCCAATACCATGACTTAGCGCCGCTAGCATGCCATTTTTCATACTGCCGTTGAGCGAATGCTTTAATACAACCGCAAGGCTTGGACCCGGCGACATTGCGCCCATCATACAAATAGCCACTAGGCCTAACCACATAGAAAGAGTCATTTACAGCTCGTCAATTTCAATAAATAATGTATAACCATGCACTTGCCCATAAAAACCGGTTATTGGCACTGCGCTAATTACTTTCCAGCCATCTTGATTTAATTCCTGTATGCGATCATTCAGCGCCGCTATATTTACCCCACCCATAAAGCGGGTCTTTCTAAATTCGATTACTTTTTGCATTTAAATCCCTGTGTATCTTATAACGTGTATTGAAAATCGTAGTAATGTACACCGTCTTCAATGCGTATTTTCATACTACCGGCTAATCCTTCTAGCTCATCAGTGCCTGAGTCGGGAATTACATTTAAAATTAGGCTATCTTGGCCTTTATCCATAGTACCAAAATGCTGCAATACAAAGCTGCCTTTTTTGCCTTCAAGTTCGCCTATTACTTGCTCTATAGCAACATAACCGGCACTACCTTGCACAGGTGTCATAGCGCTTAACATTTCGCCTTGGCTGGAGGCATTAAGCGCTCCTGTAAATGTTTTATCTATCGACATGCGCCCTAAATTAATACCATTTTGGCCACTTGCATAGCCTTCTATTGGGGCTAGGTTTACATTAAATTCTCCACTTACGGTTGCTGTCGTCATAATGTTTCCTTATTGATGATTTAAACTGTACTTATATTTGAGCGTATTGATTTTTATTATCTCAGTGCCATATCTATACCTTAACCTTTAAAAAGAATCCACTATGTCAAAAACAACACCTATGCCTGAAAAAGCTGCCTTTAGCAGTTTATTGCCTATTTTTGCATTTATAAAACCCTATAAATGGATGGTTATAGCAGCCCTTGGCGCTTTATTAGTAACGGCTGGCGTTAATTTATCGTTAGGCCAAGGGGTTAAGTTTGTTATAGATCATGGCTTTATTGCGGGCTCTCAAGCGCAACTTCAACAAGCTGTATTAGTACTTATTGGTTTAATTAGCTTATTGGCTGTAGGCACCTTTAGCCGCTTTTATCTAATGTCGTGGATTGGCGAGCGAGTCAGTAACGATATTCGTAAAGCCGTGTTTAATCGCATTGTTACTTTGCACCCAAGCTACTTTGAAGAAAACCGCAGTGGCGAGCTTATGTCGCGTTTAACAACCGACACCACTTTACTGCAATCAATTATTGGCTCATCGTTTTCTATGGCGCTGCGTAGCGCATTAATGCTGGTTGGCGGTTTGGTAATGTTATTAATTACCAACTTAAAGCTTACGCTCGTAGTGGTTGCGTGTGTGCCGCTGGTATTAGTGCCGATGATGGTATTTGGCAAAAAGGTGCGTAAACTTGCAAGCTCGAGTCAAGACGCCATTGCCGATATAAGCACCTATGCCGGCGAGATCATTCAAAATATTAAAGTGGTACAAAGCTATAGCCACGAAACACAAGAGCAAGATGCTTTTGCACTTGAAACCGAAAAAGCCTTCAACGTTGCCAAAAGCCGCATTAAACAGCGCTCGTTTTTAATTGCCGCTGTAATATTTTTAACCTTTAGTGCCATTAGCGCAATGCTTTGGGTTGGCGGCAGTGATGTACTGGCAGGCACTATGACCGGGGGTGAACTGGGTGCGTTTGTGTTTTACGCTATTATGGTGGCCATGTCGGTGGCAACGGTTGCTGAAGTGTACGGTGAACTACAAAGAGCGGCAGGTGCAGCTGCCCGTTTACTTGAATTACTGGCCGTTAAAAGTGAAATTGAAAATCCAGAAAACCCACAAGACGCTCAGCTACAAAATAACGCAACTTTGCCTGCAATCTCGCTTGAAAATATCAGCTTTAATTATCCGTCTCGCCCGGATGTCAGTGCACTTAACAAAATAAGCTTAAGCATTTCGCAAGGTCAAACAGTCGCTATTGTTGGCCCATCTGGCGCAGGTAAAACAACCTTATTTGAGTTACTACAGCGCTTTTACGACCCAGCTAGTGGCGCAATAAAATTTCACGATATTGATATTAAGTCGCTCTCTTTAAACACTCTGCGCGATAAAATGGGCATGGTGGCACAAAACCCTATTTTATTTAGCTCAGATGTAATGCATAACATTCGTTACGGCAATCCAAACGCCACTGACGAGCAAGTATACGCCGCTGCAAAACATGCCCATGCTGATGAATTTATTAAACAATTACCGCAAGGTTATAATAGCTTTTTAGGTGAGCAAGGGGTAAGGCTATCGGGTGGGCAAAAGCAGCGAATTGTATTGGCACGCGCTATTTTAAAAGACCCTGAAATACTGCTTTTAGATGAAGCGACCAGCGCACTCGATGCGCAAAGTGAGCATCATGTACAAGCGGCGCTTGAGCACTTAATGCAAAATCGCACCACGTTAATTATTGCCCATAGGCTAGCAACGGTTAAGCATGCAGATGTAATTGTAGTAATGGAAAATGGGGAAATAAAAGCAACAGGGAGCCACCAGCAATTGCTAGCAAGCTCCCCTTTGTATCAGCGTCTTTGTGAATTGCAGTTCAACAAAAATTAATCTTCAGTGTTTGGCACTATTTGAATTTCTACACGGCGGTTTTGAGCACGGCCATTTGCGCTATCGTTAGTCGCAATTGGACGTGTTTCGCCATAACCCATAGTACTTACACGCTCAGCCATAATTTGCTGATTAACTAAGTAGTTTTTAACGCTTTGAGCACGCTCACGCGATAGGTTCATGTTGTAGCTATCTTTACCTGTGCTATCTGTGTGGCCTTCAATACTTAGGTACGTTTTTTCGTATTTGTTCATCACTTTAGCAATTGCATCTAAGGTGTCGTTAAAGCCAGACGAAATATAAGATTGATCAGTCGCAAAGGTAATATTAGATGGCATAACTAAACGCAGGTTATCGCCTTCGCGTACAACTTCAACACCCGAGCCTGCAAGTTCATCACGAAATGCTTCTTCTTGCTTATCCATGTAATTACCCACTGCAGCGCCAGCTAGTGCGCCAATGGCAGCGCCTATAAAAATACGCTTATCTTTATGGTTACTTGTTGCTTTGCCTAATACGCCACCGGCTGCTGCGCCAATAGCCGCGCCTTTGCCGGTATTATTCATTTCACAGCCGCTTAGTAATACTGCGATAACTGATGCACTTATTAGTGATTTAGTTAATGTCATGATGATGTCCTGTTCGTTCTAGAATTACCAAGAGTATGCAAATACATCTATGAACAAACTATGAAGTGTCTGTTAATTTTTAAGTAAAATTAACTTTAGCAACGCATAAAACGGTAAACTCAGCAGTGTGTTTTTAATAAAAATGTCATACTAGTTTGTGACAATTTAATGAATTTTGAAAAAGGACTCTAGCTCAATGTTATTAGCTATTTTTAGGCAGTTTTTTTTGCTTGGGTGTATGAGCTTTGGTGGCCCAGCCGCACATTTAGGCTATTTTAAACGCCATTTTGTAGATACATTAAACTGGCTAACCAACACTCGTTATGCCCAGCTTATTAGCTTAAGCCAAGCTCTTCCAGGGCCAGGCTCTAGCCAAGTAAGCTTTGCTATTGGTGTAGAGCGAGCGGGCGTACTTGGCGGAATAGCTGCGTTTATTGGTTTTACACTGCCTTCATTTTTAATTATGGTGCTACTTGCTATTAGTGCGCATCAGTTTGATGCCGTTTACTTTGCAATTATTGCCGGTTTAAAGCTATTTGCAGTGGTAATTGTTGCCGATGCCACGCTAAGTATGGCTAAAAGCTTTTGTACAAGCATTACTTTAAAGTTACTTGCAGTACTAAGTACGCTTGCCTTAATACTATTGCCAATGATGGGCACCCAAATCGCTATTTTAGTAATTGCTGCAACAATAGGCGCGGTTTGGCCTTTATTAAAATTAAACACAAGTGCGGCGCAAACAAGTGATTCCAAAAACACTGTAAATTGGCTTCCACTAGGCTTATTTGCTTTATTGCTGTGTATTAGTTTTATTCCTTTAGGGCGAGAATTTGCTTTGTTTACCCCTTTTTACCAAGCGGGTGCCATGGTATTTGGTGGCGGACATGTTGTGCTTCCTGTTCTGCAGGCAGGTGTACCAGCACTCAGTGATGAGCAGTTTTTAAGTGCCTACGCCAGCGCTCAAGCTGTACCTGGACCAATGTTTACAATAGCTACTTACCTAGGCGCGCAACTCACTTCAGAGCAACCCTTAATAGGGGCCATAGCTGCAACCCTACTTATTTTTACACCGGGTTTTTTATTAATGCTGGCGTTTCAAAAAAGCTGGTTAAACCTGGCAAGTAAACCTCGCTTTGCAAGCTCTATTGCTACGCTTAATGCTGCCGTAGTGGGCTTTTTAGCGGCGGCTTTGTACTCACCTATTTGGACATCGGCCGTTCACAACCTATGGCAGGTTGCACTGGTTATTGTGGCCTTTGCATGGCTAAGAATGAAAAAGCCACCTATTTGGTGGCTCTTAGCTTTATTTATTGCTGTGGGCCTTGCTCAGCACTATTTGCCACTACTTTGAACGTAGGCTTATCTGTTTGTTGAGCGTTAGGTTGGCTTAATTGCCCACTTACGCTCTGATATGCTCTAAGGCCAAACACCGGCAGTACCGCAAGCAAGTGGTCCATAATTTCGGCTTGTAAGTGCTCATAAGAAATCCAGCGTTTATCTTCGCTAAAGCAGTAAAACTCAATAGGTAAGCCATGGTTTAATGGCTGAAGCTCTCGTACCATTAACGTGAGCGATGTATTAATTTTATTATGCTGCTTTAAGTAACCCTCTGCGTAACGACGAAATAGACCTAAGTTAGAGACCGGATCAGGTAATGACGCAACACGTATATACTCATGCAGCGGAATAGCCGCATCTATTTGCTTTCTAAACTCGTCGCTTACTAAACAAATGCTATGCATGTCTATGTTTAGTGAGCGCTTGATACGTCTACCGCCTGATTCTTGCATTCCACGCCAGTTTTTAAACGAACCCGCAACCAGCATATAAGTAGGAATAGTAGTAATGGTGTTATCCCAGTTGCGCACTTTTACAGTATTTAAACCTAAATCTATAACCTCACCATCTGCGCCATAGTTTTCTACTTGGATCCAATCACCGTAAGTAACTAAGCGATTTGCCGCAATTTGAATACTCGCTACAAAGCCTAAAATAGTGTCTTTAAATACTAATAAGGTAACAGCGGCTATTGCACCAAAACCAGAGAGAATATACGTAGGTGATTTTTCAAGTACGATACTCACTATTAATATTGCACATACAATAAACGTAATAAGTTTTACGACTTGTAGTAAGCCCTGAATAGGCACTTCGCGTGCAAAATCTAGCTGGTTATAAATAGCACCAGCTATACTCACTATACTGCTAAAAATAAAGCCTACGTGAATAATCAGTATGCCTTGCCCAATCGTTTTTAAAATTTCGGCGGTTAGCTCATTGACTGGGTACACGCTATCAAAGGTTGCTAAAAAAAGTACACTACATAGCATACCTGCAATACGTTTATTGAGTTTATTAAGCAACGGGGAGAGTAAACCAATACGCTCAGGAGATAACTTAGTAACAACCTTTTGAATTCCCGGAAGCATCAATCGGCGTGTAAATAAATACACAATTAATAATGATAAAATGCCAATTGAAGCTGCCGTAATTGAGCTAAGAAAATTAGCATCGGGGACTTTTTCAAACCAAGGGGCAATTAAATCCTGAAGGTGTGTGTTGGTCATAGTGTTTCAATTTCCTTACTGACTTGTGGTTCAGGTAAATCTTGTTGAGCATAAATGCCGGTGAGCTGCCTATCTTTAGCAACCCATAGCTCATTAACGTACTTTTGAAAATCGCTTCTAAATGCTTTGTCGTGTTGATAGCTGCCTAGCATTTGCTCATTGATAGGTGTCACATCAATAGAGATATAAATTGAATTAAGCTCACCTGTTAAAATATTACGACACACATGGCTGGTTTTACCGCTGTACACTACGCTCGAATTTAACATAGCGTCAAATTGTTCACCCAGTACCTCAAGCGCAAAGGCGATGCCACCAGCTTTAGGTTTAAGCAAATGTTTAAAAGGACTTTGCTGACTTGTATGTTTTGCTGGTGTGTAGCGGGTGCCTTCTACAAAATTGATTATTGTAGTGGGGTTTCGTCTAAAATTACGGCAACTATGTTTTGTACGCTCAACATCTAAACCTTTAAGTTTTGGGTTTTTAGCGAGCTGTGCTTTACTCACGCGCTTCATAAATGGCATGCCCATAGCCCACGCACCTGAGCCAATAAAAGGCACATACTTTAATTCATCTTTTAAAAAAAACTTTGGGGCAGGTAATTTATGCAATGAGCTAAGTACGGCTATATCTAACCAGCTCATATGATTGCAAATAAGTAAGTACCAACTTTGCACGTTTAAATCGCCATTTATATTTACTTCAATATTAGGGCAACCTAACCACAAGCCAAACCTATTACCATTACACCAACCACGATAAACACGGTGTAAAATAGTGTTTATTACACCCAAAGGGAGCAGCATTTTAACCAGCCCAAACAGTAGCACTAAGGTGCCAAAAATAATCACATTAGAGAATAATACACAGCCTACAATTAAGCCATTAAGCCAATTTGGTAACCACTTTTTTAGCATAACTGTAAGCTCATTATATTTGCCTTATTATTTATGGTTTTGCTCAAGCTGCTGTAGCGTTTGCTCTTTTTCTTCCCATAAACGGTTTAGTTCACTTTGAAAGCCCACTCTAAATTCAGAGTCGCCAGTGTAATCACCAATTAGTTCTTCGCTTACTGGGCGTATATCTACGTGTACGTTAATTTGCTTCACTTTACCACCTGCAAAATCCATAAACGTAGGTATGCCATCTGGGTAATGTATAGTTACGTTAACCACTTTAGAAATTTGCTCACCCATCGCCTGCATTACAAATGCAATACCGCCCGCCTTTGGTTTTAACAAATGTGGGAAAGGGCTACTTTGACGCGCATGTTTTTGCTCTGTAAAACGAGTACCCTCTACAAAGTTAACAACGCTTACTGGCATTTCTTTAAATTTTTCGCAGGCTTTACGGGTTGTTTCTAGGTCTTTACCACGTAATTTAGGGTTCTTTTTTAACTGACTTTTACTGGTGCGAGTCATAAATGGAAAATCGAGTGCCCACCAACACAAACCTAAAATTGGCACGTAAATAAGCTCTTTTTTCAAAAAGAAGTTTAAAAATGGAATTTTGCGATTAAACACTCGCTGTAGTACTAAAATATCTACCCAGCTTTGGTGATTGGCAATGACTAAATACCAATCTTTAAGTTTGGTTTCTTCAAGGCCAGTTACATTAATTTTAGTGGGTGTAAAAAGGCTCTGATTTAAGCTATTAAACGACACCCAAATAGTGGCACATTGCTTAGCAACCCAACTTAAAAGTTTTTGTAAGGGTTTGATAGGAATTAACTTTAATAACCCACAAACAAAAATGGGCACAAACCAAATAAGCGTGTTTATTGTGTAAAAAATAATACTAAATACACTGCGAATAACTGACATTACTTCCATTCCTTTAAACAGTGCGCAGCAACTAATACTGCGCTTATATTTACGTATAAATTAATCTTCAAAATAGGTATAGCCTTCAAGGCCTGCATTAAGCTCTGCTAAATATCCCTCTTTGCATTGCTCGGATACAGTTAACTTATTAACCTGATAAGCAAAGTTATCCGCCAAAATGGCGCTATCATAGTCAACAAACTTTAATACATCCTTAACGCTATCACCTTTAATGGCATTGGTTAGTACATAACCTTCGTCATTTAGCTCAACATGTACTGAGTCGGTGTCACCAAATAGGTTATGTAAATCACCTAAAATCTCTTGGTACGCACCCACCATAAACATAGCAATGTGGTATTGCTCGCCGGGTTTGTACTCAGGAATAGGTAGGCTGGTTTCTATACCTGCACCTTCTACGTATTCACGAATTTGTCCGTCAGAATCACAGGTTATATCTTGAATAATTGCGCGCTGAGTTAAAGGCTGATTTAGGCTTTCTATTGGCATAACCGGAAATAACTGCTGAATGCCCCAAACATCAGGTAACGATTGAAACAGTGAAAAGTTAACAAACAGTTTATCAGCAAGCTTTTCGTTTAAATCGTCGAGTACTTCGCGGTGTGCGCGGGCATTATTGCTAAGCGATGCACGTACGCGATGTAAAATAGTAAAGTATAACTGCTCTATTTTTGCCCACTCTAACATGCTTACTAAACCATGCACGTATTGATCGTGTGCTTCGCTAAATAGGTGCATCGCATCGTGATAAATTTCCAGCGCCATACGCGGGTTTAATCGTTGTAAACACTGCCACATTTCATCAAGTACTAGGGCACTATTTTCAATAGGTGGCTCTGGGTTTAAATGATTAGGCGCTTTTTCTACATCAATTACATCAGTAATTAACACAGCGTGATGAGCCGTTAAAGCGCGGCCCGACTCAGTAATAATGGCCGGGTGTGCAAGGTTATGCTGGTCGCACACTTCAGCAAAGGCATTTACTACGTTACGTGCGTACTCTTCTACTGTGTAGTTCATCGAGCACGCACTGCGAGAGCCTGAGCCTTCGTAATCAACGCCTAAACCACCACCGACATCAACCGTATTAAGTGGCACACCTAACTGAGTAAGTTCCGCAAAGTGACGCGCACATTCGCGCAGGGCGCGGTGTATGTCACGTATATTGGCAATTTGAGAGCCAATATGAAAATGCACCATTTGCATTAAATGCAACTTATTATGCTGCTTAAGTACTTCAACAGCACTAAGCACTTGCCCTGCAGTTAAACCAAACTTACCTTTTTCACCACCGGTATTTTGCCACTTACCTTTACCCACTGAGTTTAAGCGAATACGAATACCAATAGCAGGCTCTATGCCTAAGTTGTCTATTTCTTCAAGTAAGGTAGTGAGTTCTGATAGTTTTTCTACCACTATTTTAACGCTGTGCCCCATAGCTTGACCAATACACGCTAAACGCAAAAACTCACTGTCTTTATAGCCATTACAGACAATAGTAATTGGCTCTTTTGCAACGCCTAAAATAGCCATAAGCTCCGGCTTTGAGCCAGCTTCAAGGCCTACTAAACCACTAGGATGGGCAAGTAACTTACTTACCACAGAGCGTTGCTGGTTTACTTTTATTGGGTATACACAAGTATATTTACCTTGGTATTCACGGCTGCTTTGCGCAAGCGTAAAAGCATTGGTAAGTGTATCAACGCGGTTTTTTAAAATATCAGTAAAGCGTACAAGTACAGGCAAGGTTAAACCTTGTTGTTTAAACTGCTCTGTTAATTGTGTTAAAGAAATAGCGCTTTTGGTTTGGTCACCATCTGGGTAGGCTACCAACTCGCCTTGTGCGTTTATATCAAAATAACCATCACTCCAATGAGCAACGTTATAAGTAGCGCGTGCTGTTTCTAAACCCCAGGTCATGGCAACTCTTCTTTAGTCAATTTAGCTATAAAGGCGCATTTTAATACGTCAGTACTGGCTAGGCTAACAAAAATTGAACTTTCACTCATCCCTAGCTAACTTTATTCGTTAAATCGGTTAAAATATCATTGAGCAAAACGCCAAGCACTGGCAGAATTGCCCCTTTTTCATACTCAACCTAAAAAGTGTAAAAGCAACTATGGCAAATTTAGATCAAAGTAAGTGGTTTACTGAAATTAGCGACCGCGATGGCAGCGCATTTTCATTACGTATTAACAAAAAGCTAGACGAAAAACAGTCTCCTTTTCAAAAAGTAGAAATGTTCGAAACCACAGACTTTGGTAATTTAATGATCATCGACGGCTGTACAATGGTTACAACCCGCGAAAACTTTTTTTACCATGAGATGATCAGCCACCCTGCACTTTTAGCGCACCCGAATCCTAAAAACGTAGTGATTATAGGCGGCGGCGACTGCGGTACATTACGCGAAGTATTAAAACACCCAGGTGTAGAAACCGTAACGCAAATAGATATAGACGAAGTAGTCACGCAAATGTCGTTAGAGTACTTCCCAGAACTTTGCGAATCAAACAACGACCCTCGTGCTAATGTTATGTTTGACGACGGCATTAAATATATGCGTGAAGCCGCTGGTGAGTCTATCGATGTTGTTATTGTTGATGGCACAGACCCAGTAGGCCCAGGTGAAGGTTTATTTAACCATGCGTTTTACACAAGTTGCCTAAATGCACTTCGCCCAGGCGGTATTTTAGTGCAGCAAAGTGAATCGCCACTTATGCACATGCCATTGTTAGTTGAAATGCGTGAAGCTATGTTAAGTGTAGGATTTAATGATTTACAAACACTGCCATTCCCACAACCAATTTACCCAAGCGGTTTATGGTCAGTAACACTTGCTCGTAAATCAGAGACATTTAACGGCTTTAGAGAAGACGGCGCAGCACAAATAGCCGAGCAAAGTGAATACTACAACAGCGGTATTCACCATGGTGCACTAGCTACACCTAACTACATGAAACGCGCGTTTGATAAAAAGTAATTTACACTTTTTTTGAAACTAAAAGGGAGCTTTAAAAGCTCCCTTTTTTGTACTTTAAAAACGCCATTGAGCGTTTAGCATAATTTGCTGCTGCGATATGCGCTGTGCAAAGCCGCTGGCGGCTCTATTTTTTATAAAACTTTTAAGCGCAGAGCCTTCAACACCTAATTGCCAACTATTACTGAGCTGGTAGCGCCACGTTGCGGTTACCCCTTCCCCATGGCTGGCATTAGGATCAAACGCAGTGGTGTCGTTATCTGTCACTTTAAAGTAATCATAGCGTACTGAAACTCGATGCTTACCTTCTTTATGGCTTAGCATTAAGTAATGGCTGTAAAACGCATTATCAATTAGAGCATTCGCACCCATTTCGGTTTCACCATTGAGCAGCTGTGCTATAACGCGAGTTTTGCTATTAAATTTATATAGCCAGGCAACGCTCGCAAAGCGAGTGTCCCACGCATACTGCCCAGAGCTATAATTTACAGTACTGGGATCGCCGTTATTATCGTAGTAATAAACACGAAATTGCGATTTTTTTAAGTAATCCCAATGTACACCTGCATAATAGCCAAATCGCCCATCTACTTCTTCAAAGGGCAAAACACGGCCCGATTGCCAGCGTAAATCAAACTCATTTAATGAGGCTATAGGGCCAATGTTAACCCCTTCATTAAATGTGGTTTGTCTATCGTGCAATGCAAAACCACGCCAAGCGAGTAAAGTACCGGTAGGATCATTGCCTTTAAACGTAGCGCCTACAAAGCTAAAACTATGCTTAGAATTAAAGCGCTTAGCTGGGCGTTTAAGAGTTGCTTCGATACCAACGGTACGTAACTCTTCGCCTATCCAGCTATTAATGGCTGAGTTTGTGTAGTTATAAGGAGAAGTCCAGCCTATATCGGGGTTTTCAAGCGACATGAGCGGATAAAAACCACCACCGCGCACATGCCATTTGTACTTACTATCAGTAAGAGGCTGATACTTAATATAAGCTTGTGTTAAGCCTAAGCCAACATCAGGATCCTGATTTAAATTTAATACCCCATGAGCCGACCAACTAGATGCTAAATCAACATTAAAATCTAAAATCCCTTGCGATAAAATAAGCTCATCACTTTTTGTATCATGGCGATAGAGGCCAACTCCACCATCTTGAAAGCTTGTATTATCATCACCTTGTACAGCTCTAACTTGTATCAAACCTTTAACCTGCGCATGTAGCGCAGCACTAAAAAATAAAATACTAACTAAAAATACAAACGTTAAAGTGCGATTAATAATCATCAAATTCATCCGTTGCAAAATCAATTTGCGCGGCTACTTCCTGTTTAACTTTATATTCAAGCGATTGCGTACCTACAATCATATCTTTAGTTTCAACATTACTTATATCACTAAACCCTGAATGCCAAACACTTAACGTATATTCGCCCGCGCCGGTCTGTAAATTAGCCTTACCGTTTTCATCTGTAATTGCAAACACAGTGCTATCGACGACCACTATATAACCTAGCATCCAATCGTGAATATTACAGCCAAGCTCAACCACACCCGTTTGGTCAAAAATAATCGGTGCTTTTGGCTGCTCTTTATATAGCTTTAATTCGAATGTTTTTGCTTTAGAAAATGAATAAACGTGGTGCATGATAGAATCCGCATTTGGAAATTCTACTTTTGCATTTTGCGGAACAACTAATATTCGCGGAATAAACTCTCTATTCTGTTGGCTCATTGCATAAGGAGCTTCAGGCGCGGTAATCTCAGTAGAACCGCTAGCAGTTAACCACACAACGGCATTAGCTAAGGGCTCATTACTTGAATTTTTTATCGTTATATTGGCGGTAAAGCCCTGAGCACTGGCACATAATAAAAATACATAAACTAAAACTTTGATCATATTAGTCGTCGCTATTATCAATTTATTTACATTATAGACCGAACAAGTCGTTAAATTCTTTCTATTTTTTAAAACATTGAATACGTATGTAATCAGTCGTATTAATAGCCAACAGTCATTATCCTTAAATTTCACCACCGACTCATCTAAGGACACACAATGAGAATACCAGCACTTGTGCTTTTAGCCTTTGCTAGCAACAGCTACGCACAAACGGTAGAGCTAAAATCGCCAGACACACAAATAACGGTCATCATTTCTGATGAAAACACCACACCAAGCTACTCTATAGAGTTTAAAAATAATCCTGTTATAAATAAATCACTGCTTGGATTTGAATTTAAGACTCAAGCTGCGTTTAGTGATGGCTTTAAAATTAAAGATATCAAGCAGCAAAGCGTAGACTCACAGTGGCAACAGCCATGGGGAGAGCGCCAAACAGTCACAGATAAACATAACGAAGTAGCTGTTACCTTTACAAAAAAAGAATCTAACTCAGGCACTTATACTATTCGTTTTCGCGCATTTAATAGTGGTGTAGGCTTTAGATACGAAGTACCTAAACAAGCAGGCTTTGAGCAAACATATATAACTAAAGAACTAACTGAGTTTGCAATAAATGATAGTCAAAATGCTAAAGCTTGGTGGATACCCGCTCGTGGTTGGAACCGTTATGAGTACGTTTACAACACCACCGCGCTTAACGAAGCGGCGTTAGCCCACACACCATTTACGTTTAAAACAAATGATGGCACTCACGTAAGCATTCATGAAGCTGCCCTTGTTGATTACGCAGGTATGGTACTTAATCAGCGCCGCCCAGGTACGTTTACGGCTGATTTAACACCCTGGTCAGACGGTATTGCGGTTAAAAAACAAGGTGCGTTTAATACTCCTTGGCGTACCATTCAAATTGCCGATAGTGCCGTGGGTTTAGTTAATTCAGACATTATATTAAATTTAAATGAGCCTAATAAACTCGGTGATGTCTCGTGGGTAAAACCAGGAAAATACGTAGGTATTTGGTGGGGCATGCACATAAACACGCAAACCTGGGGCAGCGGTAAAAAACACGGAGCTACAACACAAACCACTAAGTACTACATGGACTTTGCGGCTGAGTACGGATTTGACGGTGTGCTAGTAGAAGGTTGGAATGAAGGCTGGGACGGGGATTGGTATTTTAACGGTGATGTATTTAACTTTACCAAACCGTACGATGACTTTGACATAGCTGCGCTGACTCAATACGGCAAACAAAAAGGCGTACAACTCATTGGTCATCACGAAACATCAGGTAATGTAAGTAATTACCATGACCAAATGGAAGATGCTTTTGCCCTTTACGAAAAATCAAACGTAAGCCAAGTTAAAACAGGTTACGTAGCCGATGGCGGTAATATAAAACGTATAGACAAAAACGGTATTGCACGCCATGAATGGCATGATGGCCAATTTATGGTTAACGAATATTTATACAACGTAAAGCTGGCTGCTAAACATAAAATTAGCATAAACACCCACGAGCCTATTAAAGATACTGGCCTGCGCCGTACCTACCCTAATTGGATTGCGCGCGAAGGTGCACGTGGGCAAGAGTATAATGCATGGGGGTCGCCTCCTAACCCACCTGAACACGTACCAATGCTTGCTTTTACACGTATGCTTTCTGGCCCTATGGACTTTACACCGGGTATTTTTGATATGAGCTTTAATGGTTTAGGGGATGATACAAATCGCCCACAAACCACGCTTGCAAAACAGCTTGCGCTTTATGTTGTGCTATATAGTCCGATTCAAATGGCTGCTGATTTACCTAAAAATTATTTAGCTAAGCCTGACGCATTTCAATTTATACAAGACGTACCTACAGATTGGCAGCAAAGTATTGCCCTTGATGGCGAAGTGGGCGACTTTATTGTATTTGCTCGTAAAGAGCGAAAACGCGACAAATACACAGGTAATGATTGGTACTTAGGCGCCGTAACTGACGAAAAAGCCCGTACTATTGAAGTAAAACTCGACTTTTTAGAGCAAGGTAAAAAGTTTGAAGCGCAAATTTATCAAGACGGTAAAAACGCAGAGTGGAAAAATAATCCATATGATTTAAATATCGAAAAGCGCATAGTCACCACAAACGATAAACTAACGCTTAAACTAGCTACCAGCGGTGGCACAGCCATTCGCTTTAAAGCACTTTAAGTAATTGAGTAAGTAACTCTGCACAGTTTACTGTGCAGAGTTAAGCGCCTTAATCGGTAAATAAATTTGTGCACTTAAGCCACCCTCAGAGCGGTTTTCTAATTTCACTTTACCGTCGTGCATATCAATAATGCGTTTAATAATAGCAAGGCCTAACCCACTGCCTTCGCTGCCACGCGCTGCATCCCCTTGCTTAAAAGGTTCAAATACAGATTCAAGCTCGCTTTCAGGTATACCAGGACCCTTATCGTTAACTGCAATAACTACGTATTTTTTATTTGAATTAAAGTAACTCAGGACTTCAATATCATCCTCAGAGTAACGCAATGCATTACCTATCATATTTGTAATTACGCGCTTAATAGCCACAGAGCTCAATGGAATTTTGCCTATGCTTGGGTTGCTCTTAAATATGATTGTGCGCTGGTGTTGTAGCTCTGAATGGACAACCTCAGCAACTAAGGCATTTATATCTTCGCAGGTGAGTTCTTCACGCTTATGGTGGCGTAAGTACTCAATAAACTGATCGATAATACCGTTCATGTCTTCTATGTCGTAAATAATACCTTCACGAAGGTAATCATCTTCATCAACCATCATCTCAGTTGCAAGGCGAATACGGGTAAGTGGCGTGCGTAAATCGTGAGATACGCCAGCCATTAATAAGCGGCGGTCGTTTTCAAGAGCGGCGATACCGCGCGACATTTGATTAAATGCACGAGTAACTTCAATTACTTCGGTTGAGCCTTCTTCATCAAGCTTAGAGCTAAAGTCGCCTTTGCCTACCTTTACCGCAGCTTGTTGTAGTGCTTTTAACGGACGGTTTAAGTGCCTAGCAAATAACCAGCCACCTAAAACACTTAAAAAGCCGATGCTTGATAAGTAGAAAGTTAAAAACTCGAGGTTGTTTTCTTGATAGCCTGATAGCGGCACTTTTACCCAATAGCCTGGTGCTTGCGGAGCTTCTACCCAATATATTAATGGATCGGTTTGGCTAATACGCACTCGTGCAGAGCCATTTAATTGCTCAGACATACTACGTGAAAGCATTGAATACTCGCGAGTTTGACCAAGCCCTTGGCGCATTGCTTCGCGTTGAGTCATTACCTCAATTCCGGTAATTTCAAAAAACTTAGCCGACACTTCGTCGTTAATTTCGACCCCATCTTCCCAATCAATAAATACTGTTTTAATTTGCTTTGCGAGCATTAAATTAACTTGCTCTATAGTGGGTTTTACAACATAAAAGCTCACCGTAACATACGACACAATTTGGTTTATAAGCAGTAAAGCGGCCACTAAAAAAACGGTTTGTCCAAATGCACTACGCGGAAAAAATCCCATATAAATTACTTTTCACCGTCAGGTACAAACACATAGCCTAAACCCCAAACGGTTTGAATATAGCGTGGATTAGCCGCATCTACTTCAATCATGCGGCGAAGTCGTGATACTTGTACATCAATGCTGCGCTCAAGCGCACTGTAATCTCGCCCGCGAGCAAGGTTCATTAGTTTGTCGCGGCTAAGTGGCTCTCTTGGGTGCGAGACCAAAGCTTTTAACACTGCAAACTCGCCGCTGGTTAATGATATAGTTTTATCGCCTTCGCTCATTTCGCGAGTTGCTAAATTAAGTGTAAATTTACCAAAAGCTATTAAGTTTTCTTCTGCGGCTGGCGCACCGGGAACCTCTTTTGCTCGACGGCGTAAAATAGCTTTAATACGAGCCAATAATTCTCGTGGGTTAAATGGTTTTGGAATATAGTCATCGGCCCCAAGCTCAAGGCCAATAATGCGGTCTACCTCATCACCTTTAGCTGTGAGCATAACAATAGGAATTTCGTTTTCTTTTTGACGTAAGCGGCGGCAAATAGATAAGCCGTCTTCGCCTGGGAGCATTAAATCGAGAACCATTAAGTGAAAGTTTTCACGTTCAATGAGTCTATCCATTTGCTCTGAATTTGCAGCCGTCCTAACAATAAAGCCTTGTTCTACTAAATAACGCTCTAACAAGCTACGCAAACGCATATCATCATCAACAACCAATACTTTTGTGGTTTCGTGTCCCATAATCTCTTTCTTATTTTTATCTCCAATTAATAGTTAATATAAATGAAAAACTTAATAATCAAAAACTAATTACAAGTCTAGATTGTTACTGAACATTTCAAAGCTATATTATTAAAGTTTACGCTCGACAAATTTTGGCAAGTTTAATAACGTGCACACCATTAGAGTTAATAAAGAATTCATCATGAAAACAAACTTAGTGACCCGTGAAGGGTATTTGCAACTGCAGCAAGAGCACGACCATTTATGGAACGTAAAGCGCCCCGAAGTAACCAAAATAGTGAGCTGGGCAGCTAGCCTCGGAGACCGCTCTGAGAACGCAGATGATAACTTATAACCCCAGAAAACATACTATGCATACAAAGTTCACATTAAAAACAACAACTTATAAATAGTACACGTACTATTTTAATGTACTCTTCAACTTAGTAAAGATGGAACATTAAACTCAATTGTTGCACCTGATATCCAGGAGTCCAAAACCTCCTCATTTGTTAAATGAAACCAGTTAAAGCAATCTTCATTAAATTCCCTACAAAAAAAAGCCTCCATTTCTGATACTCTAATATTTTCAGGCAATCTACGAGTGTAAACAGCAGAGTAATTCTTTCTTTTTATTAAGTCTAAATACTCTTCTATTCTCTTTGTTAAAAGTTTATCAGATATGTAACTGGGGATATTTCTGTTATATAAATATGCACTTAAATTTCTTGCTTCTTTGTATACAACATAGCTAATAATCGGTAATGAATAATTTTTGGCAAGGTACTGTAAAAGATTCCCAAAACGGAGTGATTTTTGCACTGTAACTTTAAAGTCACAACAAGCGTCTTCTATAATCAACAGGATGTTGTATATCCTATTTTTTTCCAATAGTTCTTGAATCTCCTCTACATCATTCTTACTAACTTTGCGAGCGCAAATATCATCATATAACCTCTTAGTTAATTCGCTAACTGAGCTATATTCCTCAGAGTAGCGTAAGTACAATCCAAAGGAGTTGATGAATGAAGTCGAATAAGTTGGCAATTCAGATACAATATTATCTTCGCGAATAAATAGATGCAAACAAGCGCCTAGAAAAGATCTTATAGATTCACGACCTTGAGCTTGAGCCTCCCTAAAGTCATGCTCAGTGATGCGGACTAAAAAACCTTTGGAAATTAAGCTTTTCATCATTCTTTTTTCTGCTTCTTCGCAACCGAGAGTTTCTGAATGAGCATCGTAATGATGCTTAATCGGCGCCTTATTGCCATCATTAAACCGTGTAAGTAGAAGAAATAAATATAGTTTTTCGATATATGTTAAACAAGAAATTGCACTTTCAGACTTTAGCCTCTGCTCAATATACTCACCTAACTTTTCTATTGTTAATTTTCCATCTTTTAAATAGCACTCAACAAGGCAACTTTTACACACATATCGCTCAGACTCAAACTGCTCAATGCACTCTTTACGAGTAGAAAATAGTTTTTTTTTATTGCAGCTATCGCAGTTAAATGCTGAATGAACATTGGTACAGCTACTTTTACTTTTTATTATTGACAAAGGCTTATCTAGTTTGCTTTTAAATTCTTTAAATACATTTTGAGCATTATTTGCAAATTTAATATTCTCACCTTTCTCTAATTCCCAAAATTGATTTATTAGTTCAACTTCAGCTTCACTAACCGCTTGTTCATAACAAATATAAGCGTAATTTTTCATTTTTTTTCCAGACAAAGAAAGCCTAAAGAATTGGCTTCAATTAGTTTATTAGTAATTTATTACTATTCTAAATGTAAAACACCTAAATTCAAACAAAGTTAACAATATACATTTTTACTTTCATTTTTATAAACTAAGACTGAACTATTACATCTATAACTTGCTTTTATGCTATGGCTGGGTGCAACAGTATTCCCTATTACAGCAAATTAAGTAGAGAATGATATGGGTATCATGATGTGTCTGGGTTTAAACGAAAATGTTTAATTAGTCATTAGAAATTCGATAAACAAAATAACGTAAGTGCATAGCTAAATGAATTTAAAAAATTCCTGAGGAAAATTTGAAACTTATGCTCAAACGCGTTGGCTACAGTATAATATTCTGAGTATCAATGTATGAGTAAACGCTATTAAAGCAGTATTTATTTGAACCTGTTATATGTAGTAGCTCAGAGACATCAACTTGAGAAAGTTAATTCGTTGTTCCTCCGCTTACAGATAGTTATATAATTTAACTACCTTGCATACAAATACTTCTGAAAACCAATAAACGTATCGCGTATCGCTGTCGGTGATCCAAACTCAATGGCGGCGTCGTTAATGGTGTTGTATTTAAGCTCTACTAAACTGCGCATTTTTTTAGGTGCGAGTTCTTGCACGCCATCTTCAATGTATTTACTTAATATAAAGTTTATAAACTCTTGTTGTTTATAATCGCTAAAAGCAGAGTTTATTTTAGGTTTTGCTTGTTGAGCTCGTTCAGTGCGTGTTTGTGCCTCTGAGGCATACGCTACGTAGGATAAAACATCGTATACATCGCAGTCTTGTGCATCAATTACGGCTTTCATACTATCGAGTTTTTCGCTATCGTAGCCCGCTTCGGTTAAATCTTCTAATAGCTTTTCGCGAGTGGTTGGATCGCTCCAGATTTCGCGTAGTTGGTCTTCATTTTCAAAAAAGCGCGGTAAGTCGTCAAACATACGTTCAACAAATTCTTTTGCTGTAATGGGCTTGCCTTCAGCACTCCAGTACATTGCTGAGGAAATATGCTTAATTTGTCGTGTACGGCCGTCTGAGAGCTTTATTTCAAGCTTTTCACATACACATGGTCTTTCGCCACATTTATCACAGCCTTCAGGCTCTGGTTTTTCACAAATACATAGTTTTTGTTCACACACCTTGCACGGTTTCTTTTCACCGGCTCCATCCCCGCCAGTGTCTTCACATTGGCATGGAGTTGTGCCGCACTCTGAGCATACTTCGCTGGGTATTGGCTCGCCATCCCAAGCAGGGTCGGCAAAGTTATGGTGCGCTTTTACAAAGTCGTAAATTGTAAAGTAGTCTTTGCCATCGTATGTGCGAGTGCCTCGCCCTATTATCTGCTTAAACTCAATCATATTCTTACAAGGGCGCATAAGCACAATATTGCGTACATTACGTGCATCTACACCGGTAGAGAGTTTGCGTGAGGTGGTTAAAATTGTCGGAATGGTTTTTTCGTTATCACAGAAGGTTTTTAAATCATTTTCACCCGCGACACCATCGTTAGCGGTGACACGAACACAATAGTTAGTGTTGGTAGTCCAGCCTTTTTTAACTGCGTACTGATTAATAAAATCGCGTACCATACCGGCATGAACTTGTGTTGCACAAAACACGATGGTTTTTTCTTTAGGATTAAAGTGATCCATCCAATAGTGCACACGGCGCTCTTCGCGCTGAGGTATGGTAATAATACGGTTAAAGTCACCTTCTTTATATAGTTTACCAGGCTCAGGATCGCCTTTTACAACAACACCATCTCCCTCTATGTACTTGTACTCATCCATAGTGCCAACAATGGGTAACACTTTAAATGGCGTTAAAAAACCATCGTTAATGCCTTCTTTTAATGTGTAGCTGTAAACGGGTTCGCCAAAGTAACCATAGGTATCAGCGTTATCGGTACGCTTTGGTGTGGCAGTTAAGCCTAGCTGAACTGCGGGTTCAAAGTGTTTAAGAATATCGCGCCAAGCACTTTCATCATTCGCGCCACCACGGTGACATTCATCAATAATAATTAAATCAAAAAAATCAGCTGGGTATTGTTCGTAATACGGGTTTTCTGCCTTTTTGAGTGGCGCATTTTCATCTTCTTCTGTTGTGGCTTCTTTTAATTCAGTTTTAGGCCCACACATAAGAGTATGAAAAATTGTAAAAAATACGCTAGCATTTTTCGGCACACCGCCTCGTTTACGTATATCTTCAGGGGTGATACGCACAATGGCATCATCACCAAACGAATAAAAATCGTTAAACGCCTGATTAGCTAATATATTACGGTCGGCCAAAAATAAAATACGGGGGCGCTTTTTAGCAAGGCTAACGTCTTTTTGTGCAGTTAAGCTCCAACGAGTTTTAAATAACTTCCATGCGGTTTGAAAGCCAATACAGGTTTTACCTGTACCTGTGGCCAATGTTAGCAGGATGCGATTTTTACCTTGGGCAATGGCTTCAAGAGCATTATGAATGGCGTTTTCTTGATAATAACGCGGTGCCCAATCGCCTTTGGCCTCAAAGGGAATAGTAGAGAACGCATCACGCCAAGCTGTCGTATAATCCGCTTCTGGTGCATCGCCTTTTTGCTCAAAGGTTAACTCCCAAAGCGCTTGGGGAGACATATATTCATCTACCAGCGTCTCAATACCTGTGAGCATATCAATCTGGTAAATCTCATGGCCGTTGGTGGCATATGCAATACGGCATTGCAGGCGTTGTGCATAGTCTTTCGCTTGGCGCACACCTTCGCTATAAGTCAGGCTTTCTTTTTTAGCTTCGACTGCGGCAAGCTTACGGCCTTTGTACACCAGCACATAATCACAAGGCACTTTATTAGCGCGTTTACCACCGGCCATAATTTGGCCAGGGCAAATCAGTTCACGGCGAATAAAGCTGTTATCAACCTCACCCCAACCGGCAGTGACTAATTTAGGATCGATTAAATCCGCGCGTGTATCTGCTTCGTTACGCATCCTTGCTTGTGACATTAGGCCACCGCTCCTTTGTTTGTATCAACCTCAAGCGTTTTCGTTAACTCACCTGAAAAGGCTTTTTGCAGGATGGATTTTTTGAGTTCGTCGAGTGAACTCAATTTGTCCGTATAAATTCTCTCTAAATCAACAGTTTCTAGATTGAATTGTGAAATGCGATCAACCAATTCTTGTTGATCGCCCGATAGAGGAATAGACAACTTAAGATCAAGAACATCGTGACGAGATATTCCAGGTATAGCTGCACCATTTGCAAGTGATTGAAAATAATCAAACTGCATACTTAAAAACCAGTAAAGTAAATCACCAACAGCATTTGTGGGACGAACAGCCATTAGCTGTCGACTTATTGCTAACTCACCAGCAGACATAATATTTACCTTACCTACACCTGACCCTTTTACTGTTATTAAAATATCTCCCTTGATCGCAGTTCTTTTAGGATGTTCAGTCCACTTAGTAACAGTTGGATTTATAACTCCAAAGTCAGATGGCCCAGTTAAATATCCAATGCCCCTTTGTTCATTATTATAATTTTTAGCATCAATATGCTGACCCGAAATGAGATTGCAGAGTTCGCTTAATTTATAAAAGCCCCACCCCTCACCACGCTGGCTAAACACTTGCTGCAAGTAGCTTTCAAACAGCTCGCGGGCGTTTTTGAGGTTTTGCTCGGTCTTGGCGCGGGCTTGTTCTATATCGGCAAAGGCTTGATCGAGAATGGCGACGATGCGTTTTTGTTCGGGGACAGAAATTAAAGGGAAAGGTGCAGATTTATAATCTTTAAAATATATATGAGGAATCGTACTTCCTGTTCTATATTCCTCAAAATCTAAAGACTCTAGAAAATATTTGATAAAACGTAAGTCAAAGCCTTCCTTTGGTAATAGGTATTGCATTGTAGCTAATACAGATGACTTTGCAGGATGCACTGAAACACGACCAATCCCTGCACCGTCTTTAATTATTGCTATGTAGTCATTTTCTTGTTGGTAGAAAGAAATATTCTGTATATAGCCCTTAGCACCGAAAACTGGATAAGGTCCATCATCTTCTTTTATTTTACCGTGTGAAATATTGGAGGAGCCTTTAGTAACAGCATCTTCCAGTACTCCATACCTCCAATCTGTATTCGTAGAAAGAGCCATCACAACAACTCCTGAATCTTACTCAGAATCGCTTCACTCTCTTTATCCAGCGCAATAATTTCTTCAATGATGGCTTGCGGTTCACGCAGGGGCGCTTCTTCTGCTTGGTTGGGGTTTTTAACCGATAAATCCCAAGTTGCATCATCTAGTTCAGACGTCGCCAATGACCAAGACTTAGCACTGTCTTCAAAGCCCTTTTGTAGCTCGATAAATTCTTTTAAATCGTTATCGTTTAATGGGTTCGTTTTACCTAAACTACGGCCAGGGTCTAGCTGATAGAACCATGTTTTTTGTGTTGGTTCCCCTTTAGTGAAAAACAACACCACAGTTTTTACCCCTGCGCCTAAGAAGGTTTTCGCTGGGCAATCTAGCACGGTGTGTAAGTTGCAGTTTTCTAATAGCTCTTTACGCAAGGCAATGGCGGCGTTATCGGTATTCGATAAGAAAGTGTTTTTAATAACAATAGCGGCACGGCCACCAGGCTTGAGCATTTTGATAAAGTGCTGCAAAAACAAGAAGGCAGTTTCACCGGTCTTAATCGGGAAGTTTTGCTGAACTTCTTTACGCTCTTTACCGCCAAATGGCGGGTTAGCCAATACAATGTCGTGCTGGTTGGTTGGGGTAATGTCTTGTAGGTTTTCGCCCAGCGTATTGGTGTGGATAACGTTAGGCGCTTCGATGCCATGTAGAATCATGTTCATAATGGCGATAACGTACGCTAACGACTTTTTCTCTTTGGCGTAAAAGGTGTTTTCTTGCAAAGTTTTTAAGTCGCTGGTTGAAAGCTGCTTTTTACTGGCACCGCCTTGGCGAAGGTAGTCATAAGCTTCACATAAGAAACCTGCCGAGCCTGCTGCACCATCGTATATGGTTTCGCCTATTTGTGGCTGTAATATGTCTATCATGGCGCGGATTAATGGGCGTGGTGTGTAGTATTCTCCCCCGTTGCGGCCAGCGTTGCCCATGTTTTTAATTTTTACTTCGTACAGGTGTGAAAGCTCATGCTTTTCTTCTTGTGAGCGAAAGCGTAATTCGTCTACTTTTTCGAGCGCATCACGCAGTGAGTAGCCACTTTGAATTTTATTTTTGATCTCGCTAAAGATTTCACCAATTTTATATTCAATGGTGTCAGGGCCTTTGGCACGTAGTTTAAAGCCTTTAAGATAGGGGAAAAGCTCGCCATCAACAAAATCCATTAAGTCGCTGCCGGTTAAGGCGTTATCGTGATCAAACTCATCATTAGCGGTTTTAGGCGCAGCCCAAGAACTCCAGCGGTACTTCTCATCGATAATGTATTGGTAGTCTTCTGCCATCAATTCGGCTTCTTGAGACTTAGTAAACTCTAAATCATCAAGGTATTTTAAAAATAGCATCCACGACGATTGCTCGGTGTAGTCTAGTTCGCTAGAGCAGCCTGCGTCTTTATGAAAAATGTCGTCGATGTTTTTAAAGGTTTGTTCGAACATGTAAATTAAGTCCTTGTTAGCCAGTGAGTTTGAGATGATTTTTTTGCTTAAAGCAACTCACTCGCTTATTTATATTCCTGAGGTAATAGTGATTAATATACCCTAATTAATTAAAAAATTAATAATATATTAGTACCAAGTAGTTTTTGGTTAATCTAGGTCAATTTTATACTTTTGCCTTGCCGGTAGTATCTCTTCAAACTCGCAATTTAATGCGTTTACTAATTTATATAAGGTTTCGAGTTTAATATTAACATTACCTCTTTCCATTTTTCCGTAATTACCGCGCTCTATACCGACATAGGCGGCAAAACCTTCTTGCGAGTAGCCTGCTTCTTTGCGTTTTTCTCGTAGCTTTTCACCAAAATGTTTAACTAAATCACTCACCTGGTTTTCCTCAAGGCAAAATGATTAGATTTTCATGTTGAGGGCTTAACTACCACGCCCTATAATACCCATTATTATAAGAAGTTTATTAGGATTTACTTTGAAATTTGACCCTCTCGTAGCTCAAATTATTGTTGCACCAAATTTTGATAACTTTACAACAAGCGATGTACGCTCGGCGTACTTAGCATTAAAAAGTGATTCTTCTTTGGTACCTACAGCAGTTAGGCGAAGTATATATGCCGAATTGATCAAGCTTGTTAAAAAAGGCTGGCTGAAAAAAATGGTATCAAATAAAAAAGGATTTACGCGATTCAATAAAACAGAAAGCTTTAACGTTGAGGTAATTACTCAGCTAGCTAGTGCAATACCTATTGGAACTACAGAAAAGGCAGATGATAAGCACGCGCTATTACTTAGTAAGTTAAATCATTATAAAGCCGAGCTATTATTGAATATGGGGGAATCTGAGGCATACAAAGAGCTTTATTTGGAGTCACCCGAATTAGTAGATGAACTTCAGCCACAATACAACAAAGCGAGAGACAACAATACAAGAATACTTGGCAAGATTAGAGCGATTGAAGGCTTAATGAAGCAAAACGAAGCATTAGAGAAAATATGAAACTAAGACTATGGCAAGCCGAGTGTATTAATTTAGCGCTTACACAATACCAGAGCGGCAATAGCCACTTTTTAGCCTTGGCAACTCCTGGGGCGGGTAAAACCTTAATGGCTTCGGAATTAGCTAACCAGTTATTAAAAAATAATATGGTCGATGTGATTATTTGTTTTTCACCGTCGTCTATTGTTTCTCAAGACTTTAAGGAAAGCTTACAGCTAAAAACGAATGAACGATTTGATGGGCTTATTGGCGCTAAAGGTAGAGCTTTAACCTATCAAAGCTTACAGTATTTAGATGTGCACTTTTGGCAGTTATTTGAACGATATCGTGTTTTTGTAATATTTGATGAAATTCATCATTGTGCTGGCTCTAATATTGCCAATGCAAATGCATGGGGTGAGCAGATAATACTTAACATTCAAAATAAAGCACAGTATACATTAGCCTTAACAGGCACCCCTTGGCGTTCTGACGCTGCTCCTATTGTTCTTTCATCGTATCAGCAACCTAACAATAAAATAGCGTGTGACTACGTTTACGGGCTTTCTGAGGCTATTGGAGATAATGTTTGTCGGGTTCCACAAATAGTAGCTGTTGATAATAGCCATATTACAGTTGTAGATGACGTTGAAACCAAAACATTTAACTGCTTTAAAGCGTTATTAAACGACTCTAGCGTTTCTTATCAAGAGGTTATTGAAAATGAAGCGGTGATAAAATACATGATTTCTTCAGCTCAAAAGAAGCTGGCTTCAATCAGATTGAAAAACCCCGATGCAGCGGGGTTGATTGTTGCATCGTCTGTTGAGCATGCCCATCAAATCTCTATGTTAATGCGAACTCACTTTGACGAGGATAGCACTGTTGTAACCTACCGAGAAAATGAACCTACAAGTATTATTCAGCAGTTTAGGTATGCACAAACTAAGTGGATTATTTCTGTTGGTATGATTAGCGAAGGTACAAATATCCCTCGTTTGCAGGTTTGCTGCCACCTTACAAACATAAAAACAGAAATGCATTATCGCCAAATATTGGGCCGTATACTGAGGGTAACAAACTCTAAAAACCAAGAAGCTATTATGTACATGCCTGCCGAACCTAAGCTTTTAGAGTACGCGTATAGAGTTAATCAAGATGTTCCATTTGAAGCTGATGTAGTTAAGTTTGAAAAGATGAAAGCTACTGCTGAAGAACCTACTGAAGATGAAGGTTTAAGTGAAATGACCTTTAATAAGAAAAATAAAAAAACCTCCAAAGCTCAGTTTGATTTTGATAACTTTGCTGACTTTTTTGATCAGCCAGTTATGAGCAATAGACCTGAAGCGACAGAGGAACATTTTTTAACCGGTGCCTATGAGCGAATTATTAATATATCAGGCCGTTTTCAACAAGAAGCGATCGCTTTAGGGTTAAGTGAATTGCGGTAAATACGCTAGAATTTACCTCAAGTAGACCTCTACAGGTAACATCAATTTCAGTTACACGAGGAAATATAACTTAATTTAAGGTGTTGCTATGTATAGCTTCTCTGAAATTCATAAAAAAATAGACTTTATAGAGATTTTAACCAATAGAAAGATCAGTGAAAGTTCAAGTCACCTAGAGCAAATTAACTTTATACATCAAGGTGTATATATCAAAAATGCTGAGCGTCTAAGGATAGAGTTAGGCTGGGATATACGAGCATTTTCTTCAGCTATTAGAACTAGCAAGAGCTCATATGTACGCTATAAAAAAGAATTAAAGCCCTTAAATACCACTTTAAGTGAAAATGCATTTGAAATTGCAAAAGTCTGCTCTTTTTGTCTTGATTACTTTGAAAATATAGAACGTTTTAATATTTGGTTAAATACCTCGTCACTCCAATTCGACTCTAAAAAACCTTTAACATTTATAGATACAATAGCTGGCCGTGAATTAATTAAAAATACCGTAAACAGGCTCAAATATGGCTATAACGCCTAAGAGTAAAGTGTCTTAGGACGTAAAGCGCACGATCAACAGACTGCCAACATGAAACCAAGTTCTATCCTTTTCTTAACTTAACAAGAAGCTATCACTTTAGAGATTAAAACGTTGATTTGAGCTTATTAATGACTCAATTTTCTCTGATAGTCGCATTTGTGCCATGAGCGGACATTGAAACTGACTCATCTATGCACCTTAGCGGGTTAAAGTAGATACTCTAAAAGTGGCTTTTAGCGATTAAAAGACTTAAGGTTATTCACTCTAAAATGATGAGTCTTGATGAAGAGACTATGATTCATACTTAGAATCTATTGTGATTGGAATTTTTTATCTTTTTTATATCAATTGCTGAAATATTGGCCAGCGTCGAATACCCGCCGAGCACATGAGAACTACATTTACTAAATAAAGCCTCTAGTAAGTTGCTTAATTTTATTAAGTTTTTATAATACCCCCCTAATAACAGGGTTCAATTTAGTCCGCGTCTGGGATAGGCCGTACTCGCGAATGCGTATCTATATAATAGAAGGGCTTGTGTTTAGAAGCATGTAAATATTGTTCCCATATTGACATTTAACAAGTGCCATTATATTTTTTGTCTAATAATTAACCACTCTTCATTTAAATAGGAATATTATGACAAACTTTTATAAGTTAGCTTCTGTCATACTGCTTGTAGGCATTTTTAGTGCAAATGCAAAACAAATAATTGAACCCACCAATCCAATATCACAAATAGAAAGCAATATAGCCAATAACAGTAGAAGTTTAGGTTTATCTGAAAAGGCCTACAAATACGCCACGGATCAATTCATGAGATTAAACTCAGGTTCATCCGTTCCTGATATGGAACTAATTTCTGAGGTGCCTGAATTTATTTCGCCAGAGGATTATTCAGAAAAAGAATTAAATAAAGCAATGAATGAGCAAAAAACAAAATTTGCGAACTATTTTGGTATACCAGTATCAAAGTTGGATCCATTTGTTGCTCAAATGTCTGTCGTTTTTGATTCAGATCTTTTCAGTGGAGGTGCTACTACTTTCGATACAGGTGAAGATATGGAGACAATAACAATTTTCTGTGAAGAAGCATGTAGTGGTGGAAAAACTTCAGGAGGAGGTATTGCATTGGGTCTGAGCGTTTACCAAGGTGCATTAAATGCGGGTATAAGTCAGTACACTGATTTTCAAGTTGAATTTGTCAAGGAATCAACAAATGATAAAGTTTCTACTGAAGTTTGGAGATACAATAACTTTTCGGGTGCTTGGAGAGAGAGTGTAATTTCTAAGCCTTGCCCTACCTGTTCTTATAATTAAAGCAGTTCAATACAAGTTTTAAAAAAGCTAACAATTATGTTAGCTTTTTTAATTACTCGATCTATTCATTACTAAATTAGATGGCTTTTCCTAAGCGAATTACTACCGTAGGCGAAAAAAGTATTTGGCTCACTAACAGCATCATATGAGAGTTATTGTTTAAATACTCTAACACGTTTCTGTCCAAAAACGAGTTGACCCGACAGTCCGGTTATCGCTCTAAGCAGACTAACCGTCTTTATACCAAAAGAGATTTTGATGACTAAAGCTCAGAAGGCTGAAATATAAATACTCTCTTTCGGAGTTTTTCAAATTAGTTGTTGCATAAGCTGTACTAGCTCTTTACTTATACTCAATTTTGTTAATAAACCACTCTTTTATCCCTACTGGCGTTTTAACTTGAAAATCATCATCAACTTCCTTTTTTAGCATCGCTCTGGCCATAGGAGAGTCAATAGAAATGTAATCGTTACGACCATAGATCTCATCAGGGCCAACTATGCGAAAAGCTTTTGTTTCACCATTATCATTTTCAACCTCTACCCATGCCCCAAAGAAAACCTTGCCGACTTGTTGAGGAGAGTAGTCAATAACTTTGACTGCTTCGATGCGCTTTCTAAGGAACCTAATTCGAGAATCTATCTGTCTAAGTAATCTTTTATTTTCTTTATAATCGGCATTATCTGAACGATCGCCAAGGCTAGCAGCCCAAGCTACTTTTTTTGTTATTTCAGGTCTGTAGTCGCGCCAAAGGTAATTAAGCTCTTTATTTAGCTTGTCTAATCCTTCACGCGTTATTAGATTGGTATACAATTAGTTTGCCCCATCCCAATATTACAAATACTGCAATGCTTTTTTAACAGCATCTAAAGTTGCAACCGGGAGAAAGTTATCTTTATCATTACTTGATAATATACTACCGTTTGGCCCCACTTCCAAACCTGCTCGGCGCATAAACTCTTTAGATATGAGGTATTCAAGATCTTCTACTTCTAAGTCAGTCTATTTTGAGTTTGGTGACGAAGACTACCCACCTTCATAAAATTCTATGACTGGACCAATCGGTACTATATCTCCTTTGCTAGTTTTTCAGCTGCTAATGCTTGAGAGTAGAAAATGTTATCTTGAAGCCTAACTATAGGGTCTTTTAATTTTTCTATCCAAATGAAGCTTTCCTTTATTGAAACTACAAAGATTATAATAACCAGACAGCAAATTAAATTTTAGCGTGTGTTATAGATATTACGGCTATAAAAAATCTAAAGCTTTTTTTATAGCGTCAAGGGTAGCCGCTTTAAAAACAGCATGCTTATTTTCATCAATAAGCTCCCCATAATCCGTTGGCGTTAATTTCCATTTGCTTTGAAAGCTATTTGATAATAAATATTCTAATGCTCTGCGCTCTTGATTCGATAGTTTATGCTCAGAACCAAGCCCAGTAGACTTGTAGTCATAAATATCAATTTGAAGGTTTGGTGGAATAATTTCTTGTAGCTTTTTTCGAGTCGCAATTAGCTCGGAAGCTTGAATTTTTGCTAGTAATCGATGCTTTGGATTGTTTATTTCATCTATCCAGTCTAACCCTTGATGCTTTTGCTTACCAAGATCTTTTACTGGGCTGTTCTCTGCAAATGATGCAATAAGTGCTCTATACTTTTCACCCGATTTATTACGAATACTTTGTGCTTTTGGAACCCCTCGTTGAGTGCCTAACTTTGATATTGTAGAAATAGAATAGTCATCAACACCTCTTTTTCTTTGCTCCATACAAACCCTATAGATTGCTTCGAGGGTTTCACTAATCTTAGTAGAGCAACCTTTTTGTAATTCAGTTAGTAGATCTTCAGGTGACATACTCATAACTCACTATTAATTAACGTATTATTTTTATTAATAAATTCGATTTCAGACTTTGAAATCTGTTCATCACCAAGAAGGTCGGAGAGCTTAATATCACAATTAATTACACGACTAACTTTTGACCATGTTTTTAAACGAGACTTTAAAAGGCGCGCTAATTGATTTCCAGCGTGCAATTGTTGCTCTTCTGTGAGTAAGAATAAGCCGGGAGATATTTCATTGAATACAGCCATTTTATCCAACTGTTGAGATCTTGGAATTATGGCATGCGATGCATTGGCCGACTCATAAATCGTTGCATTCTCACAAACCTCTTGAAGTTGCTCAAATGAAGATGTCTCTTCTAAAGATATTTCTATTTCTGAATCACTCATTTTAACGAGGGACAAGCTGTCTTTTTGATTAGCTATTGATTGTGTCATTTTAATTAGCTTGTAGGACGACTGTAAGTCACATAAGAGCATATCCATTTTTTTTGCTGCACTTTCATATTCTGACTCAGTTTTTCTTATTTTTAACTCAAGAATTTTACGCTCTGATAAGTCAATTTTTTCATTTTTTAAATTAGCTACGTATTCTCGGCGATCTAATTCGTCTAAACTTTTCTCAAGCATAGTAATTTTACTTTGTAACTTTGTGCATTGAGATGACTGGGTGTTAGAGTGAAATAATATTTCGTTAGTGATGGATAGCAACCCACCAATAAATGCGGGGCCTGTAATAAAATGACGACAGCGAAGACAATTTTGCGTCCCTAGATAACCAGATGGAGCCGGTACACGTAATGATGTACCACTACCATTAAGTTCTCCGCCATCTTCACAGCGAGTTGCGGCATATGGGCAGATACCATAATCCCTGAAAATGAAGTTCCCTGCTGGAATAGAGTTTGTTAATGAATTTAGTAACTCTTCATTATTTGATACCAATTCATTTTTTACTTTCTCTATTTTATTTTGTTCAATTAAACTCTGAGTAGCGTCAACCCTCGTTTTTAATGCTTCTTTCTCGCCCTGCTCTAATCGCTTTCTAATATCGCCTTGCGTAATTTTGCAGTAATAAATAGACATTACAATTGATGAGTGCCCCACAACTTTCATAACTATTTCAATAGGCATCCCCATTTCCATTATATAAGCCGTTATAAGGCTCACACGCATTGAGTGAGGGGTATACTTAGACTTATACTGATTTAACGTTGCTTCCTTCCCTGATAGCGTTGCAAGCTCTAAATTTGATGGTTGAACATTATAAAGTGCGGCAGCTAACCTTGGTGTTAGGGAATTACCAACACTTTGTGGCTCAATATCCTGATACGCCCTAAATAAAAAACAATTTATTCCTTTAGCCTTAAGTTGCAACTCATTTAAATTTGTTCTTTTACAACTAGACCAGTTCGTAGGGTTATCTATAGGATTATATTTTTGCTGCCACTTACGAAGTTTTACTAACCAATAAATAAGGTCTTCAGGTATCCAAGGTATTGAATAACCTTGACCATTATTACTTGTTTTGTTTGTAGTGATAAACATCCCTGCGTTTTCGTCAGGCATTCTTTTAATAAACGCTTGGTTTTTTGTTAACCCCGAAAAAATAGATTTATTTTTTTCCCAAATTATTTTTCCATTTTGATCAACATTAGCTATTACATCATCTGCTTCACCTGAATCATTATATGCAATCTGACGACCCCGCAATGGAACTTTTGTTAAAGTGAACGTATGCAACCAATTTATTGGAGACCACATATAAAGCTGATCTCCAATCTTTTTTATCACGCAATCAGGGTCACTTCGATCTACTTCCTTCGATGATACTTTCAGCCAATCAGCATCAAATTTTTGCAAATGCTTTAGGTCTTTAAAAGTTTTTGCATTAGCTGGAATTATCCACTCTTGGGCCTTTTTAACAAAGTAATACTGCAAGCAAGGTTTAGTTGACTCAGCGCGTTGCGGAGACATCACACTTGCTGAATTTGATAGCAGCGATAAAGGATTTCTAGCATCCATTACACGAATGATCTCTCCAGTCTCCTCATCTTCACTAGTTAGATCGTTGGTAATTACAAAGTCTAAAAATTCATTCACTGCAATTATCAAGTTACGCCGCATATTATCGGTATTCAACTTTTCTAATTCTTGCTTTAAGGGTCTAATATTAACCTTTTGCTTTGTAAGAAATGCTTCTGGAGTTAAGCTTTTATCGTGTTTTTCTATATAAATTCGAACGAATCGACAAAGCAAAGAGTTTTTAGAACCTCCGCCTAATGCTTGGGTCATAAATTCTTCTATTTTTACAGCCCAAGCTATATATGGTTTTGCAATAAATTTTAAATTGTAAGGCTCTTTTTTACCTAAAAATTTAAACCAATTTTCCCATTCACTTTCCCATACCCCCTGTGGGTCATTTGGTATTTGAGGGTCATCTTGCTTTTTAACAAATGCCCTGTATTCCTTTTGTGATTTGAGAGCTAATGGCTTAATAATACTCTTTAACTTTTTATAGGAATAAAAATCAGGGACATCAAATGTATCTTTATAGCTCACCCACTCATCCTTAAAAACCCTCTCTGGATGTGCAATTAGGCCTGGTATGCTTTTGTAATTTTCTAAATGTAATCTTGAGTTAGTAATACCGTTTTTTTTGCATATTGCTTTGTATTCACCCAATGTTTTTATTGATACAGGTATATTTAATGGAAGGCTCGAGTCACCTTTAAGTTTGCTCATTTAATCTCTCTCATCTTACTACGAATATCTTCTGAGGTTGGTTGTATATATACCAAGCAGGATAGAGAGCTCTTATGATGCATTGCTTTTTGAATTTCAACTTGGCTTAAACCAAGTTGTCGTGCGCGATAACCATATGCATGCCTGTGTCCATGCTCTGTAGTTCCAAGCTCTTTTTGAACTTCCAACCCAATTTTTTTTACTGCTCTTTTATGAATTCGCTGAAAGTTTTTTATCGTTTCAGGCGCTCCTGTGGAGTTGGTAAATGCAAATGGGTGAGTGTCTGTTTTTGCCGGCTCTACCCGTTGATATTTAAGATAGTTAACCCAAGATATTAAAAATTCTTTTGCTTTTTCAGGCGGGTTAAATATCACTTCAAAATAGCCGTCTTTATTTGTGAGTAAAGGTGACTTCCAACCCGCATATAGTCTTTCTGATAATCGGTATGTATTTCTTGGTTTATAGAAAGTGCTTTCGAGTAAGTATTCTCGCCTATTTGCAAAACTACTGTCAGGTGAGCGGCCTATTTCTGGATGATAGACCCTAACTAATGCTTCATCTCGATATATTGGGTGTAAAGTTATATCTGAAACATAAAGGTGAAATAGCTCACTTTTACGTAATCCACCATAATTTAATAACATGGTCATAGCTTGAGATTTATAGTCTGGTGTTGAGCCTTTTACCATTCCAATATAAAGAAGCTTTTCAAAGTGCTCATCGGGGAATTTCATCGCTTTTTCATTATTTATTTTAGGCTCTAATAACCGATCAATGAATCTTACTCTCTTCGCATTAAAGGCAGCGTCATTTTGATTAGATAAATGATTTAGGAACACATTTGCGTGCTTATGATAATATGCACACCAATTTAATCTCTCTTCATAACTGGTTGCTTTTCTGAAGGGGTTTATCCTTGATGAGTCAAACCCTTCCTGTAAAGCTAAAAAATCAGAGTAATGCGTTATATGAAATAATATATTATTTGCATCTCTAGGCTTTCTTGCCTTCCAATACAATCCAAGTTCGTCATCCATTTTATCGTAATCGATTGTTCCTACTAATAGTGCTTTAGTAAAACCTTTTAATAATAAAGTTGAGTTTTCAAAGTTTGGTACGACATCAATATATGTGAGTAGGAGCTTTAAAGAAAATATAGAGCGCTCTTTCCATGACTCACTTTTAGAGCTGTACCAAGCAAGATATCTTATATGTGATATCACGACACCTTTCTCTGTATAAAGAGCTGGTAACTCACAAATACTACCAGCCTCTTTATCATGATACTTTACGTTTATTTTTTGGATGTATGCCATACTTTTTATTATATAGTATATTTACTTTTCCTTAATACTAACTCTTTTCTATCATCTAACAAGTATTAAAGTAGTGATTTTAGTATATATTTGGGTGGGGTTATAATATCAATACAATAAGCGTTTATTACGCCAAATAGACCGCCGGGTACGGTACTTGCGAAAGCGTATTCCTGATTTAAAAATCATCGACTACTCTCCCGTTCAAGATGGAAAAGTATTTTTTGGTGCTTGGGTAGAAATAGAAAACGAACAAGGTGAAATTAAAAAGTTCAGAATTGTAGGCCCTGATGAAATTTACGATCGTAAAGATTACATATCAATCGATTCACCGATGGCTCGCGCACTTATTAAAAAGCAAGTAGATGACGACTTTGAAGTAGTTACACCTCAAGGTAAAAAGCAGTGGTACGTAAATAGTATTGAATATCAAAAATAAAGCCCAATAACAGTAGTTATCAATAAAAACTTTGATTCAGATCATATTAACTTTTTATTGTGTATTCTATTTGAGTAGGATATAAGAGAGTTAATCAGGTTACTTGGTTAACCTGAATTTTTTAAGGTAGTGGCCATGTCAAACGTAGTACAGCGCATATTAAATAATGCCGTATTGTTTGCACTTTTAATGAGTGTAAGTTTGTCGTTGCATGCCAATACCACTGAAGTAAACATAGATAGCGCTAAGCTAGCTAACCACTTTATTGCTTGTGACATTCCTGACCAAGCTAACCTCGATCTTGACGTAGATTCTCACGTTAATGCATTTACCTTTAGGGCGCTTCAACCACTTCCTAATGTCGTAAACTCTTTTTATAAGAGCACTAATTTAAACAGACCTTTTAGTACTGCGTACCAACGCGGACCACCTAGCTATTTAATTTAATTCATTATTTTACAACTTAATTAAATTTTATAACGACTAAGGTGACTATTATGTCTAACTTTAAAGAATTACGTACCCTAAATGTATCTCACGGTGTTATTGCAAGCACATTTGCAGACGATCAACCATTAATTGACTTATCATCACCTGCGTTAAAAATGGTAAATAACTTTACCCATAAAACGCCAATTCGTGCTCAGTACGGAACAACGATAACTGAAGCACTAAAACAAGTAAGTGCACAACAATCAGACTTTGTTTTAGTCACTGATGAAAATCAAAAATTAATTGGGCTGGTTTCTAGTGCTGATTTACAAAGCTCTAAAATCACTATTATTGCCCAGCGTTTAAATACACCAAAAAGCGAAGTGAGCTTACGCGACATCATGACCCCTATTAGTAAACTTACAGGTGTAAGCATGCAAAGCTTAAGCTACGCATGTATTGGTGATGCGCTTCAAACAATGGAGCACCAAGGCACAATGTTTTTATTGGTAACAACAGCCAGCAGCGAAATTTGCGGCTTAATTTCAGCTCGCCAAATAGCTAAAACATTACACATACCAGTACATATTACGCCAATAGCCCACTCTTTCAGTGAAGTATTAGAAAACATTGAGCACCCTCACTAGGGCGCTCTTTTAACCGCAGTAATTTACTCCCAACCCAACCATCTTAAAGCAAGTAAAATAGCTTGCTTTAAGAGCTTTTTATTACTACCTCCTGTGATATTATTCAAGCAATTAACGACGCCAGTAACACGCTTCTGGTCTTATTTTATTGTATAAAAAGGTTTTTGCATGAGCGATATCTCTGCACGTTTAGCCTCAGAGCTAAATGCACAGCAGCAACAGGTTGTTGCAGCAACAAAGTTACTTGATGAAGGCGCAACTGTTCCTTTTATTGCACGTTACCGTAAAGAAATCACTGGTGGATTAGATGACACCCAACTGCGTCTTTTAGAGCAACGCTTGTCGTACTTACGAGAACTTGAAGAGCGCCGTGGTTTTATTTTATCGACGATAGAATCGCAAAATAAACTCACCGCCGAGCTAAGCGCCGATATTGCCAGCGCACAAAGTAAAACAGAGCTTGAAGATTTATACTTACCTTATAAAGCTAAGCGCCGTACTAAAGGCCAAATAGCAATTGAAGCTGGTTTAGAGCCTCTTGCCGATGCACTATTTAACGATGCAAATTTAAACCCAGAGCAACAAGCTGAACAATTTGTAAATGCCGAGAAAGGCATTGCAGATACCAAAGCAGCACTTGATGGCGCTAAATTTATTTTAATGGAGCGCTTTGCCGAAGACGCTAAATTGCTTGCTAAATTTAGAAGTTACATAAGCCAAAACGGCGCTATAGAAAGCGCTCTTATTAAAGGACAAGAACAAGCTGGCGCTAAGTACCGAGATTACTTTGAGCATCAAGAAGCCCTTAAAAAAGTTCCTTCTCACCGTGCACTAGCTATGTTGCGCGCTCGTAACGAAGGTATTCTACAGTTAAATGTAAACCCAGAGCCTAACTCAGAAAATTCAGCGCAACTATGCGCACAAATGATTGCCGAGCATTACCGCTTAGACATTAAATATAAAGCTGCAAGCGAGTGGCTTTTAAATGTTGTGCAATGGGCATGGAAAATTAAACTCGGCTTACACCTTGAGAATGAGTTTTTAGCAGCAATGCGCGAAAAAGCAGAAACTGGCGCTATTGATGTATTTGCTAAAAACTTAAAAGACTTATTGATGGCGGCTCCAGCAGGCCCGCGAACTACTTTAGGGCTCGATCCTGGCTTACGAACAGGCTGTAAAATTGCCGTTGTAGATAGCACAGGTAAATTGCTTGCCACACAAACTATTTTCCCTCATGCGCCACAAAATCATTGGGATAAATCACTTCGCACATTAGAACAACTCTGTCGTCAACATAAAGTAGAGCTGATTGCGATCGGTAATGGCACGGCTTCTCGCGAATCAGATAAATTAGTTGCCGAACTAATTAAAGCCAATACCGAGCTTAAAATTAATAAAATTATGGTGAGCGAAGCAGGTGCATCGGTTTACTCAGCCTCTGAATTTGCTGCTAACGAATTTCCAGATTTAGATGTTTCTATACGAGGAGCTGTATCTATTGCTCGTCGCTTACAAGACCCTCTTGCTGAACTTGTTAAAATTGAGCCAAAATCAATTGGTGTAGGCCAATATCAACACGATGTGTCACAAAGTCAATTGGGGCAAACGCTAACAGCCGTAGTTGAGGACTGTGTAAACTCAGTAGGTGTAGATTTAAATATGGCCTCAGTGCCATTACTTACTCGTGTGTCTGGCTTAAACAAAACACTAGCGCAAAACATTGTTAATTACCGCGATACTAACGGCGTATTTACTAAGCGCAGTGAACTTAAAAAAGTTGAACGTTTAGGGCCAAAAGCCTTTGAACAAGCGGCCGGCTTTTTACGTATTAATAATGGCAGTGACCCTTTAGATAATTCATCTGTTCACCCTGAAGCTTACCCGATTGTTAAGCGTATTTGTGAGCGTAATAGCCTTGATGTAAGTAGCTTAATTGGTAACAGTGACTTTTTAACTAAACTTGCTGCTAACGATTATATTGACGAGAAATTTGGCTTACCAACCGTTACCGATATTATTAGTGAGCTTGATAAACCTGGTCGCGATCCGCGCCCTGAGTTTAAAACTGCTGAATTTAAAGCGGGCGTTGAAAAAATTAGCGACCTTAAACCAGGTATGATTTTAGAAGGCGTTGTATCTAACGTTGCTAACTTTGGTGCGTTTGTTGATGTAGGCGTTCATCAAGATGGCTTAGTGCATATTTCAGCAATCACTAATAAGTTCATATCAGACCCACGCGAAGTAGTAAAAGCTGGCGACATTGTAAAAGTAAAAGTGGTTGAAGTAGACGCAGCTCGTAAACGTATTAGCTTTACTATGCGCTTAGATGACGACATAGACACAAGTAATAAACCAGCCGCTGCTCCTCAAAAACAACGTAATAGCAACTCACAGCAACCTCGCGCAGCTAAGCCAAAGCGCGATAATGGCAATGCTATGATGGGTAATGCGTTTGCAGATGCATTTGCTAACGCAAAAACTAAAAAGTAAACGCTGTTAATACCAATTGCATTAAATTAGTGATCTATTATAGCAAAAAGAAAATAGCTCAATAACAAGGCTAAAATTATGATACATAGTTGTTCTATATAAATAATTTTTAACGTAGTTAGTGAGTTATTTAATACGCTAGAATGATCATGTTTTTAATAAAATTGGTATAACTTACTAAACTAAAAAGCCGCTAATGCGGCTTTTTTATTATTTATATTGTTTTAATGCTAACTAACCTAGAACCTAATCAACCATAAGCTGAAAAGCCACTTTCACTTTGTGGTGAGCTCGTCATTTGATAAAAATTAGCAATACGACCGGCTCGTGCGTCTATTTCAGGATCGCGTGATTGCTCTGTATTAGTATCACTTTGTGATTCTGCTGTGCTGGTTTCGTTTGATGAAAGTTTAGTGCTTTGCTCACTTTCTTCAGTTTGCTCTTCTTTAGGAGCTGAAAGTTCAGCTTGGGCAGCCGCCATTTTTTGTGTTGCATCAGCAGCTATGGCTCTGTCTGCACTTGATGGCTCTGCTGGGGCAAGTGCCGCTGCACGTACCGTTTGCATTTTATCTATTGTCGCTTGCGGATCGTCTGGGATTTCAGATACATCAATTTGTACCTCACCGCCAATAGCGTAATTTGTGCCATCCGGACCGCGCTGGTATTCATAACTAGGAGAGCCAGCATATTGCCCCCCTACAGAGGCGTGCGCTTGCTCATGAACTCGTACTTCGGTATCGCGCGCTTTCAGTTCTTTTATTTGTTGTTGCTCTTGTTCGAGCTGTTGCTCTTCTTGCTCAGTTTCTTGTTGAGACGCTTCTTGCTCGGCCTCTTGATCAGCACTCTCTGAATTTTCTGAATTGCCTTCACGCTGATCAATTGCTTTATCGTCAGCTAGTTTACCGGTGGCATCATAAGTCGATACATCACTATTACTGCCTGGCAGCTTAGCTTTTTCAGCGTCGCTTTGAGCTTTAGTTTCAGTATTGCTTGCGCTACTTGAAGCTGGAGCAGGAATAACTTCCCGAAGTTGATTGTCACGCCGTGCAGATTCCGTATAAACATTTGCGGTGTTTATATTGATAGACGGAAATGGCGTGACAATATTCATTATTGCTACACTTTAATATCGATTAACGTGCCAAGTACGTCATCGGCCGTTTGAATAGATTGCGTATTAGCTTTGGCGTTAAACTCTTCCACTTTTAAATTTACAAGAGCTTCGTCAACACGAGCGGGCTGTGCAACGGGTGCAGTAACCGCTTCCTCTGGGCGTGCAGCAGTAAGCTGACGCTGCTGCGCTAATTGCGCATCGTCTTGCTGCTCTATGCTGGCGCGGTTAATCTCAGCGCTTGCCTTTTCTATACCTTGGCTTGCACGATTAAACCCTTCAACACCACTATTAAATACAGATCCTATTGGCATAATAAAACCTCCATCAACTAAACATTGTTTAATTATCGCTCAGGTCATATACAAAATAAAGCTTTAAACAATGTTAATATTTTCTCTACTTTAAAGCATTGATTTAACGGTAGATAAAAACTCATCTTTATGAGAAATAAATGGCGCATGCGAGGCTTTATCAATCACTTCGTATTCAAAGTCAGTATTTAGTGCTGCCATTTTACTAACCGCTTTATACGGCACCAATGCATCTAACCGGCCAAATATAGCTTTAATAGGCACAGTGCAATGTGCAAATAAACCACGTAAATCGTCATTTTGTAAAATTTCTAAACCAGCACTCAATGCTTCACTTTTTGGTGCGTTGTACTGATTTAGTAATTGTTTAAGCTGTTTTATATCATCACGCGCCGACTCGCTACCCATTGCTTGAATGGCTAAAAAGCGCTCTATTGTTTTTTCTCGATGGTTAACCAACTGCTCTTTAAACTGCGTCAATACATTTGCTTTTATTCCCGGCCAATTATCTGACTCAGCAAAAAAAGGGGTTGAGGCAATTAAAATTACTTTTGATACTTTTTCTGGCCAATGCTTAGCAATATAAAGAGCAAATAAGCCACCTAACGACCAGCCCATTAAAATAGAATGTGGCTTTAGCTGCTCACTTAAAAGCGCTGCCGCATCATGTAAAGTATAGGGCGTTGGGCAAACAGAACTATTACCAAATCCAGGTAAATCAAGACTACGTACATTTGCTGAATATAAAAACTCTAGCTCAGGCTTTATTAATTGCCAAACGCCTTGGTTCATTCCCCATCCGTGCAATAGCACTAACTCATTTTGCATATTTACCAAACCTTTACCAAACTTAGGCTCATCATAGCGTTTAAAAAGGCGATTGCAATGCGAAGGTTGTATCAATGAAACAGACGGTTTTAAATTGGTTATTTCCTTCATACTGCGTGCAATGTCAAAGCCCTATTACTGCTAATTTAGGGTTATGTAGTTTTTGCCTTGAAGACTTGCCATTATTTGATTTTACAGCTCATAAAAACTTACTGCATCGACCTGATATTGTTGAAATGTTTCCTAATTGTGAGTTTGATATTTTATTTGCTTGTGCGTTTTATCAAACACCTTTTGAACACTGGCTTAAACGGCTAAAATTTAATAACCAAATTCATTATAAAAAGGCATTACAACAAATCATTGAAAAGCAGCTCAAGCAGTTTTTTGAGCAAAGCCCTACTCTGCCAGATTTCTTTATTATTTTACCGTTACATAAAAGTCGATTTGTTACTCGTGGTTTTAATCAAGTAAGCCAAGTGTGGCAACCTTTATTGATTAAAGTTGCACCTCTAAATAACAGCCTTATTCGCAATAAAAAAACGCAAGCGCAATCTGAACTTTCAAAAGCTAAGCGAGTTAAAAATTTAAAAAATGCCTTTGTTTGTACACAAGATATGAGCGGTAAAACAATTGCTATTATTGATGATGTTATGACAACAGGCGCTACACTTAATGCTGCTACACAGGCTTTAAAACAAGCGGGCGCTAAACATGTGTGGGCATTTACCACCTGTTTAACGCCGCTTTAATTATTTCAATTAAAAACGAGCTCTTACGCCTAAACTAACTGAGCGTCCAGGTAAAGGGGCTTCGTCTTTTAAGTACGATGAATGCACACGCCCTTCTTGATCAGTTAAGTTATCGCCTTTTATATAAATGGTCATATCTACATCGCCTAAATCTAGGTAATAATTAGCTGAGGCCGATAGCATGGTATAACCTTTTGTTGAAGTTTCGTTATCCGCTATTTTGTCTTGTTTAGCGTTACGAATGACTTCGACTTCGGTGTGCCAATTTCCATATTCATAATGTACTGACGAGCCCACTCTCATTGGTGGTATTCTTGGTACATTACCGCCTGAGTCTAATTTAGCGCGCGTATAATCGGTAAACACTTCTAAGCGCCAATCATCGTTTAAATGCCAATCTACCTGCGCTTCATATCCATATAAACGAGCGTCTTGCTGTGCAAACAACACGACAGGCAAGCCATCAGCTTCGTCGTCAGGTTCACCTGAAACAGCCACTTGGTTTTCGTAATCGACTGAGGAAATAAAAGCACCATCACTGATAACTAAATCAGTGAAGCTTTCAAAAACATAGTCACTAATATCATTATTAAAGATGCTAACGTTAGCGTTCCATGTATCACCGGTATATCTATATGTAAGGTCTAAATTATTTGAAACCTCTTTACCCATACTTTCATTAGATTGAACAACACTATATTGACCGGCGTTGTTACTAAGCTCAAATCCACCGCCAACTTCGTAAGTACCAGAGCCAATATGAGGCCCATATGCATATATTTCTGAAGCTGAAGGTGCACGCTGTGAATATGCGTAATTAAAAGCTAATGAGTGTCTATCATTGATACTCCATACAACACCAGCAGAACCTGAAACCGCGTCATAATCTTTATCGTCAAAAGAAACTGAGTTGGACGAACTAAGGGCTGTAAAAAAGTCATTGTCTACATTATGTGTTGACTGCTCAACACGAGTACCTACTTGCCACAATAGCGAGCCTACTTTTTTCTCTTCCATTAAAAATGCAGCAATGCTGTCTGTTTTGGTTGGAGGCGTAAATGCTTCTTCACCAATCGCTTCAAAATCGCTATGGTTATAATGTAAGCCCACAATCCCTTTCCAGCCATAAACAGGTGCATGCTCAGCCCACAACCTTGACTCTATACTTTCGTTTTTAAAAGTTGTGCCAATTTCAGCCCCTTCAATTTCAGAGTGCTCATAATCGGTATAAGCGTTTTGCCAATGCACTGCTTGTATAAAGCCATCTAAATTATTCCAATCCACTACGCCTTGATAGCGATCTTGGTTAAGCTTTATAAATACGCCCTCTTCACCCGGTAAGCCATAGTCAGAGTCCATATGCCCATACGAAAAAGCAACGCGCATATCATCAGTTATCCAGCCTGCGCCTAGGTTATAGCCACTTGCGTCAATATCTGAGTTTGCAAGTGTAGTACTTCCACCTTCTTCATCAATATCTGCTGGTACAGGGATTTTGTAATCATCGGTTTTACGGGTATATCCATCAATATGAAAAGCAAAATCACCGGAACCTGCGTTTAAATCTGTTGAAAGAGTTTTAGCATCTGCAACATTATCGTACTGCGCAAATACTTCACCACTTACGCCTTCTTGCCTTTGCGTGGGTAAGCGGTTATCAACCACATTTACTACTCCGCCAATAGCACCACTGCCGTATAAAAGCGTAGCTGGGCCTCTTAAAACCTCAATTTGGGTGGCTGTAGATGTTTCGGTTGAAACCTGATGATCTGGCCCTACACGCGATGCATCTGATGCACCTAAACCATTTTGAACCACTTTAATTCTTGGTCCATCTAAGCCTCTAATAATAGGGCTACTTGCCACAGGTCCGTAATAAGAGCTGTGTACCCCGGGTACACTTTTTAACGTATCGCCTAAGGTTGCAGCTTGATTTTGATCTAACTCTTCGCCGCTTAAAATTGTTACAGGAGTGCTTGACTCAAGCACTGTACGCTTTATTGGCGACGCTATAATTAAGACTCTTTCAATGTCTGTTTCGTCTTTTTGAAGGTTTTTTTCATCGGCATACGCCGTGCTACTCATTGCTGCTAATAAAGCGATTACTAAAGGTGAATAGTTACTTTTCATTTTGTTATCTCTAAAGTACACAATAAAACACACTCGTTATTATTAAGAGTGCTAAGGATGTTTTAACTGATGAACTTAACCAGATCTCTTAATCATAAATTTATTTCGCGCACTGAAAAGCCATCACTAGCAAAATAATTTAAATATCAACACTACTTTAATTGGTTAGAAGTCGCTTAAATAGAGATCTGGTTAATTTAAGATAACAGTTGGAGGGTCTCTGTTTCCTGAAATAGCCACAAATTCACTGTAAAAGTGCTGACTACTAAATTGTATTGCAGAAAAATTATCTGTACTTAGCGCAAACAGGTTTACTTTGGCAGGTATAGAATGTTCTAAATCAAGGGAGCTTAAGCACAGCTCACATTCTTGCTCAGTTTTTAAGGCATGTGCAGTATCGTGCCATACAGAAAAAACACTGAACAACAAAAAAAACACCGCACTGTAGTTTAATAGTGCTTTGTGGTTTCTAAGTGAATGTAAAACAGATGCTTGCATAATAGATATACTATAACGTTACTATAAAGTGTGTCGATAGAATAATTTATTATTTATACGCACAATAAACCTGTTAAGCATTATAAATATAGGCACTTAACAGGTTGTATAGCTATGCTTTAAAGCTAGCCCAAGGCCCAGTAATGGCGAGCGTTTTAGTTGGTGAGTATACATTTACAAATAAAGTAGTTCCGTCGGGTGAAAAACAAGCGCCGGCAAGTTCTGTTTGCTCAGCTAAACGCGCAAACGTATACACCTCTCCGGTGGGTGTAACACCGCGTAAATGGTTATCTACTATATCTGTATATTGGTCTTCACAAACAATAAGGTGTCCATTAGGTGCAACAGTTAGGTTATCACCAAAGTTAAATAATGACTCGTCTTCGCTTTCTACAAATAATTCTATTTTACCTGGTGAAGAACTTTCATTATTAGCGCCTTCAAATTCCGATGGCTGATATTTCATTACTTGGCCAAGCTGCTTTTTACCGCCGTTAGTGCAACAAAAATAAAGCTCGTTATTGCCCCAGTGTATACCTTCTCCACGGGCAAACAGTGCCGCCCCTTGTTTATGACCTCTTATTCTTAAATCATCTTTTAGGCTCTGTGGATCATCTAAGTCAATCCACTCAACTTCCATTTTTGTGTGTTTAAGCATTGCAGTTTCACTCCAATTTCGGGTATCAAACTGAGCGTGTTTTTTAATGACCATAGCCTGCAACTGGCCACCTTTATTAAGTTTGCCATATTCATTAGGAATAAAACGATAAAATAAACTATCACCCCTATCCTCAGTAAGATAAACAATGCCTGTACGTGGATCTATTGCAACGGCCTCATGATTAAATCGGCCCATTGCAACAAGTGGTTCTGGTTTTACCAAACCTTTTGCCTTAGCAGGTACTTCAAATATATAACCATGAGATTTGCCTAATCCATCGACCTGACTAGCGACTGTTTCTTCACAAGTAAGCCAACTACCCCATGGAGTAATACCACCAGAGCAATTGCGTATTGTTCCACATAAGGATAAGTATTCTTGCTCTTTTTTATGCTCTTTAATATTGTAAATTATATGGCTCGTGCCACCAGGTAACGCCACGCCATCTTCAAATTCATCATACGCTAACGGTGTTTTATGCGATTGAATACTAGTTGCTGCGTGCTTAATATTTTTAGGTGAAAGTTCATGGTTACGAACTAACGCTACAGTGTCATCGTCAAGTGCAATACAGCCCATGCCATCGGCCTTATCTGGTACATTTAAGCCATCATCCATAGTATCGCCCAATTGAGAAATAACCTTGTAGCTAAAACCAGCAGGTAAATCGAGTAGTTTTTTTGTATCAGGAATTAAACCACCGTATGCATATACGCTATCTACTAAGTTAGCTAAAGTAACTTTACCAAATGCGCTTTTAGAAAGGCCGATAAATGCAAGCGTACCTGCACTTAAAAGAAACTGTCTTCTGGAAACCATAATTAAACCTATAGCGATAATGCTTTTTAAAAGAGGGTAGATAGTAAATTAAAATGACGGACTAAAATGCATCTGTATTGTAAATTCATAGAAATGTCATATTTAAAACTAACCACAAATGTATAAAACTCTGTGGCTTAAAACAGGCCTTAACAGCCTGTTTTAAATATAAATAGTATTAGCCGCCATTAACTCTAAAGGTATGACCAAAAAACAAAGCGTTACTAAGTAAGCGGCTTGTACCATACCAGTACCCTCTAAACACAGGGTCATCGGTCATGCCAATAACAGTACCGCGCCCGTATGAATGCGCTATTAGCCCTGCACCACCTGCAACTTGCTCTACATTTACAGCATCGGTAAAACCAGCTAGTAAAGGCTTTTTGGTATAGGTGAGTATATTTACAAATGGCGCCTGTGAAGCTTCGAGCAACCAAGTGCTATTTTTAAATACAGGCAGTGTTTCGCGCTTGAGCGAAAAAGTAAGTGGGTGTGTTAAATCAACATTTGTATTAAAAATAGCTCCCGCAATACGTTGACGCCCAGCGAGGTGATCTTTATCTGCGTAGTTTAACCCTTGCGTATTAAACGCACTTGCTACATCTTGACGCGATAAGTAGCTGGCTTTTAATAATTGCTGATCAGCTAAAAATTTTGCGCCACCTTTGTGGCCCCAAATAACACCGCCTTTTCTTACCCATGTTTTTATAGCTACTTTTTCGGCATCTGAGAGACTGCTGTAGTTACCATGAGCCAATACTATATGGCTGTAATTACTGAGCTCAACAGTACTTAAACGCTGCATTTCTACTATAGTTGGCGCCACACCTACAAAACGGTCTAGGTAATACCATACTTCTCCCGCTTCGTATTGGCTTATGCCTTTTCCGCCTATTAACAACACTTTTGGCTCGTTCACTACTGCCATTGTACGAGAGCCTAAATCTGCGCCTTCGCTTGTAAGGCCTGAAGTAATAGGTTTAATAGCGATGCCAAACTCATTTTGTGCATTGTTTAACAGGCTAACCCAGTCTTTATTTGTTTGCAGCCCTGCTGGTACAATAATACTGCCCGAATCAAATTTCACTTCGCCTGAAGGTGTTTTAGCTTTTAATGGGCTTAATGCAACACGCGCTTTTATGCCTTGCTTTAAAAGACTATTTAGCATTTTTGGCGCTAGGTAGTCATCCCACGAAAAACCAAACGCATAGCCTTGTTTTAATGCAGCAAAAGAAGGTTTAACTGCTTTTTTCCATGCTGTATTAGCAATTTTTAAGCCCCAGCTACTTTTTACTTCAGCAAACGGTAAATTAAATGCATGAGCAAGCGTCCACCCAGACACATCGTAAAATGTATTGTCGGCAAAGTTTTTTTGCTCGCTAAAAATAGCTTTTATTAAACGATATTGTGGTTGAGCTAAAGGTATAAAATAGCTATTAGTGGTAAAATTTTTACCTTTGGCTTTAAGTGGTTTTGTTAGTGCAAACGCATCTATTTGGTGCTGCTTTAACAGCCCTAAAAAGTGCTTAATGCGGGTGTTGTCTTTTTCACCTTCAACTACGTAGCCTTCAAAGCTCTCTTCTTTTGCTAAATCAATTGCTTGATTATAAAACTGAGCTTGGTACTCAAGTAATGCCACGCGGTTATCTACAGCTGCTTTAAAGGTCGATAGACTCGTTAAAAGCTGATTTTTAATAGTAAAAGGAAAAGTAAGCGTACCGTTTATGGTTTCTTGTACATGCCCGCGCGAGCTGGCTTGTTCAAATAAAATACCTACACCGCCGTTTACATCGGGGTAGGTTGAACCTTTTCCGTAATAAAAATCGTCAAAGCTTTCTTCTGTAAAATAAAGTGCGTTATTTTCATCAAGTGTTTTTGCATGATAGTTTGCGATGGCTTTAGTTAAACTAACATTTTCATCCGGTGTTACTGGGTGCTTACGACTAGGAATACCCGGCTGAAAAAAGTAGCTACTGTTAGGCCCCATTTCATGAAAATCGGTTAAAATATTAGGCTTCCAAGTATGAAACTTTGCAATACGCGCACGTGATTCTGGGTGCTGTAGTAATAGCCAATCGCGGTTTAAATCAAACCAGTAATGATTAGTGCGGCTACTAGGCCAACCTTCAACATGTTCACGGGTTTTAGGATCGCTCGATAAGTTCATACCTCGGTTGCTGTTTGCCCAATTAGCAAAACGAGCTAAGCCGTCGGGGTTAAGCGAAGGGTCGAGTAAAATAACGGTACTGTTTAGTAACTCTTCTATTTCAGCACCTTGTGCGGCTGCTAAATAATAAGCCACCAGCAAAGCTGAATTACTACCAGATGACTCGTTACCATGCACACTGTAGCCCATCCATACAACGCTAGGTGGCACTTGTGAATTTGTTTTGTTGCTTGTTTTATTATCTAGGCGTGCTAAATGATCTTGACGAATTTGCTCTATTTTTGTGAGCTTATCAGCGGCAGTAATGGTTAACATAACTAGCGGGCGCTGCTCATGTGTACGGCCAATAACTTCAAAATTTATTCTATCGCTTTTATCAGCAAGTATTTCCATATAACGCACGAGTTGGTCGTGCCTTACATGCCATTGCCCAACTTCATAACCAAGCACTTGTTCAGGCGTAGGAATTGCTGGGTCAAATTTTACATCTTGTTCAAAATAGTACGAAAGTGGTTTTGCCATACTTGAAAAGCTAAGCATTGCCACCATTATTGTTATTATCCACCGCATATAAATCACTCTAAAAATGTTTGTTATTTGCACGCTAGCATTGCTTAAAATAGATGCCAACTTTTTACGCTCAACACTAGCCGCAACACGATGAGCGGAGTATGATATGCAGTATCCGAGTAATTTAGTCAAGTATAGACGGTTTTATGATTTCTATTTCCGAAACAGCACAAGCGCATTTTGCTAAACTTTTAGCAGATCAA
>Ga0207878_100161_pt1 | contig 54928 bp, 53 predicted proteins | sample LinPmetageLP41_FD_184053 | JGI IMG/M metagenome (GOLD analysis project Ga0207878, IMG submission 184053) | Marine viral communities from the Pacific Ocean - LP-41 (SPAdes) | ecosystem: Environmental > Aquatic > Marine > Oceanic | place: Pacific Ocean | collected 2010-08-27 | reverse complement strand
ATACATCAAATTGACATAACAGATGGATCTATGATGCTTAAAATAATTAGTCCAGGAATGAACGACTTAAAAGCATTCGATCCGCTGAATGTAAAACCGTTCTCTTAAGTCAAATTTGGTTACATTTCAGACATTGTATTGTCTAGCCTTTCTTACTCTACTATATCTACTTTCTGTTCTTTGTCATCTGCCCTAATCCGATACTGCCTTACCATTGCCAAGCGAGGGTAGCATCATGTCCATATCACCCATTGGTGACCCTTGCCGGCTTGGCCCCGACGCCCATTGTCGTACTTGCAGCCTCAGTTCATTCTGCTTGCCGCTAGCTCTCAAAGCACAAGCCATGGAGGACTTCGATGCCATCATCAAACGCAGAGCGCCGTTGGTTCTTGGCGAAGTACTCTGCCGCCAGGGAGAACCTTTCTCACATATCTTTGTGGTTCGCTCGGGGAGCTTCAAACAGGTCTTGCTGGATCCGCATGGTGAAGAACAGATTGGCCACTTCCACCTGCCAGGCGAATTGATGGGACTGGAAAGTATCGAGGACGGTAGCCATGCGGGTTCCATCATCGCCATGGAACGGTCGACAGCCTGTGAAATTCCTTTTCATCAGCTGGATGCGCTAGCCGAGCGTATGCCGGAATTACGCAACCAACTGTATCGCAGCATGAGCCAGGTCATGGGCGAGGAACACCGATTGATCCGATTGCTGACTTGCAAAAGCGCTGATGAACGAATGGCAGGTTTTTTGCTGGACCTGGCGCGGCGTTTCGGGCGTTACGGTCATTCCCCTGAAAGCTTTCGTTTGCCGATGTCTCGCACCGATATCGGTAACTATCTGGGGCTCGCTGTAGAAACGGTTAGCCGCATTCTCGGCCGTCTACAGCAACAGTCTCTGATAACACTGAATGGACGAGAGCTTCATCTTCTGCAACCTGAAGCCCTTTATCAGTGTTCCCAGTCTCCCCACAGCCGAGCCAGACCCATCGCAGTGCATCAGAGTTAGCTCTAAGGTGATCGTTATCGCGCAACGGCCATGTTGTTCGACATAAGCTGGTCGAAATAAGCTGGTCGACATAAGCTGGTCGAAATCATCGATAATCGCATCGGGCCGCCTTCACGCTAAACTCTTCCTAATCCAGTAGTCACGACCAACGTCTGAGCCGCTGGAGGTGTATGCCAAGCATTCGCGCTCGCAGTTGATCCTCATCGCCTACGCTATCAGCAGTTGAATCCAGCAGTTGAATCTGGAGCGCGGAATTCCTTGCTCCTGACGAAATTTGATGATACTTCCCCCTAGGGATTCGCCTCCCTCCAAACATGTTAATCTTTCTTTAAGCTTGGCCCGCGACCATGGGTGGCATAATGCTTCTACTTTTTTTGGCCAGCCGCTGGCCAAGCCCAGTTCGAGCTTCACAAGCAACACGTTCATAAAGCCAGATGGCTCCATCAGGAAATATTCGCCAATGCACTCGCCTCTTTATCACCCGAGTCATTCGCCCTTGCTATCGGTATTGATACCAGCCAAGGACGAGGTCGGAAATCTTCCCGGCCTACTCGATGAAATCAGCCTGGCGCTGTCAGAGATCGATCATGAAGTGATCGTGGTCGACGATGCCTCGACGGATGGCACATGGGAGATGCTGACACGGCGCGCGGCGCAAGATTCTCGCTTGCGTCCGCTGCGGCATGCGAAAAGTGCAGGCCAGAGCACTTCGGTCTGGCAGGCAGCGTGGGCGGCACGCGGGGTCTGGCTGGGTACGCTGGACGGCGACGGCCAAAATGATCCGGCGGATCTGCCCAACCTGTTCGCGCGCGCCCAGCAAGGTGATGTGACGCTGGTCGCCGGCCATCGCACCAATCGCCGTGATGACTGGATCAAACGCGTTTCCTCGAAGGTCGCTAACCGCGTTCGCTCGGCGTTGCTGAATGACGCTACGCCGGATACCGGTTGTGGCCTCAAGGTGGTTCGTCGCGATGCCTTTGTCTCGCTACCCTACTTCGATCATATGCACCGCTTCTTGCCCGCGCTGGTTCGTACCCAAGGGGGCGAATGCGTCTCCGTTCCGGTCAATCATCGTCCGCGTGGCACGGGCGAGTCCCATTACGGCCTCAATAACCGGTTATGGGTGGGAATCGTGGACATGATCGGGGTCATGTGGTTGCGCCAGCGTAACCGATTACCCGCGGCGATCGTCGACTCGATACCTGCGCCAGCAGAAATCGTTTCAGACTCGATCGACGACACCTCGAGGGAGACATCGCCATGAATCAGGAGTGGCTTTGGGTCACTATCGGCTTCGTCGGTCAGGCGCTATTTTCGGCGCGCTTCATCATTCAGTGGCTCGCCAGCGAGCGCGCCAGACGCAGCATTATTCCGGTTGCCTTCTGGTTTTTCAGTCTGGGCGGCGGCGCCACGCTACTCGCCTACGCCATCTATCGTCGCGATCCGGTGTTCATTGCCGGGCAGGGCTCCGGTTTGATCATCTACATTCGCAATCTGATGCTGATTCGGCGGGAAAAACGCCAGACGGATGCCACCAAAAGCGTGCCCTCTGAAGATATCTCGAACCCCTGAACGGAACCTTCCCATGCCACGCTTCTGGACCGGTCCATCACAGGCGCAATACCGTCGCGCCTGGATTGTGCTGCTGATTTTCGCCATCGTCCTGCTGGGTATCGGCATCGGCCTGCGTGATCCGTGGCCTGCCGACGAGCCGCGTTTCGCGCTGAACGCGCTGGAAATGCTGCGCACAGGACAATTCTGGTTCCCGCATCGAGGCGGCGAACTCTATCCCGACAAGCCCCCGCTGTTCATGTGGGCCTCGGCACTGAGCATCTGGCTCACCGGATCCGTACGCTGGGGTTTTTTGATACCCACGGCAGTTGCCGGCGTCGGCACCCTGTTACTGGTCGTCGATCTCTGTCGGCGCCTCCATGGCCGGCGCGTTGCGCTGCTCTCGGGTCTCGCTCTGCTGACGGCGTTTCAGTTCGTGCTACAGGCCAAGACAGCCCAGATCGATATGCTGTTGACGTTCTTCACTACGCTAGCCAGTTATGGCTTATTGCGCCATGCGCTGATGGGTCCTGACCGCCGCTGGTGGCTGATCGGCTGGGCGGCGATGGGGCTCGGCATCATTACCAAGGGCGTCGGCATCCTGCCACTGACGCTGCTGCCAGCCTGGCTATGGTTGAGCTATTCCAGCGATTTTCGCAACAACTCCCGCGGAACCCTCACACGCATCAGGCTCAAGGATGCCATTCAGGGCATCGCCGTCATGCTGCTATGTGTTGCCGCCTGGGCGGTGCCGATGATCATCATGGCGACTTGGGGTGATGATCCCTCACTGGCCGCCTACCGGGATAATATCCTGTTCAAGCAGACCGGCCAGCGCTATGCCGACTCCTGGACTCATCTCGAACCCTGGTACTACTATCTGGTCAGCGTACTACCGTGGGCGTGGATACCGCTGATTCTCGCTTTTCCATGGGCGGTTCCCGCCTGGCGGCGACGACTGCGAAGATTCGACGCGCGCATTCTGCTGCCGCTCAGTTCGATCATTCTGATCGTGACCTTCTTTTCCCTGTCGCCGGGCAAGCGCGGCGTTTACATGTTGCCGACCGTGCCGCTGCTGGTGGTGGCGATGGCGCCTCTACTGCCCGGCCTGCTCCGTAAAAGACGTCTGCACTGGCTGGGGTTTGGCCTGCTCGTGTTACTCGGCGGTACTGTACTGATCGCCGGTATTCTGGGCGCCATCGGCGTGCCGGCACTCACCCGAGTCGCCGAACATTACGAAGTCTCGCCGTGGGCGTGGTGGATCGTGATCGGCGTCATCGGTATGGGGTTGCTGGCCTTGGCGCGTCCCCGGCGCGGGCTATTGGCACTCGCTGGTTGGCTGGTGGTTTTCTGGGTCAGTTGGTCGACCTGGGGCTATGCGTTGCAGGATCACGCTCGCTCGCCTCGCGACATGATGGCCAAGGTCGAGACGATTACCGGCCCCGGCGCCTGGCTGGCAATGCCTGCTTACGATGAAGAATTTCTACTCCAGTCGCGCCAGCCCAGCGTCCAGTTCGGCGACAACACCCCGGCCAGCGATCAGTTCCGACGCGCCTTCGCCTGGCTCCAGCAAGATGACAGCCGCTGGATGTTTGCGTTGCAGCACCGGGCTAAGAATTATGCCTGCATCGACCCTGATCGAGTGATCGACATGGGCATTCAGAACAATGATAAATGGTGGTTGATCCCGGCGACCGCTGTCGCTCAGTGTGAGGGAGACGAGAACGCAGCGCCGATTTTCGTGGCCCCGACGACACTGCCGGACGATACCGCCAGTGCACCTGACGTGTGAAACGATCGTCGCGACTGGTCTTAGTCAAATCGACATCCGGTCTGAAGCACAGCTGCCTTTAGAAGTGATGCCCCTCGGGGCGATAATTGTCGGGGCGATAACTGTCGAGGCGATAACTGTCGAGGCGATAACTGTCGAGGCGATAAATCATTCCACCGGATCACGCCAATCCAGTCGGACCGCCAATCCGCCGCCCTCGCGGTTGGCAAGCGTCATCGTCAATCCTTGACGTTGGGCAATCTCGACGGCGATCGAGAGCCCCAGGCCACTCCCGCTGATGCGCTGGTCGGAGGCGCGCTTGAATCGCTGTGTGACTCCGTCCAGCAGCGCCTCGGGGATACCGGGGCCAGAATCGGCGATGATTAGCCAAGGATGCAGGTTGTCGACGCCCATGGTCACCACCACCTCGCCACCTTCGGGGGTATAACGCAGCGCATTATCCATCAGGTTGCGAACCAGTATCTCCAGCTCGGTGGTATTGCCACTCACACTGACTGGATCGCTTTCGACGATCTCCAGCATCTGCTGCCGGGATTCAGCCAACGGCCATAGATCAGCGGCCAAATCCATGACCAACGCCGATAGCGAGGTAGTCTCCAGCGCCGGACGCTGCTGATGAAATTCGAGGCGTGCCAACAACAGCAGTTGGTCGACGACCCGCTGCAGCCGCTCGATGCCGTTATAAGCTTTGTCCAGCGCGCTGGGCTCGCCGTAGCGCGCATTGTCGAGATGAATCTTCATCGCTGCCAACGGCGTGCGCAGTTCATGCGCCGCATCGGCGGTGAAGCGCCGCTCACGCTCGAGCGTCTGACCGAGACGCCCGATGAACTCGTTGAGCGCACCGCGCAGTGCATGCAGCTCATCAGGCACAGCGACACCAATCGGACGCAGATCTTTCTCGTCTCGAGTCTTTACTTGCCGCGATAGATGATCGATCGGTTTCAAGCCACGTCGAATCAGCCTGGCGATCAGCCAGATCAGTATCGGTAGTGCCAATAGCAGCGGGGCGAGGTTTCCCAGCGCCACCTTGTTGGAAAGCTCGTTTTGAAACGACTCGCGCAGACCCACGCTGACCCAGCGCCCGCCCTCTACCAGCATGCTGAACACACGCCAGCGATGATCATTATAGCTGACCCAGCGATACCCCTCTTCAACCGGCGCCGGGAAAGCATCGATATCATGGTGCCAGCGCGGCCCCATCAGGATAGGCCGACGCTCGGCATCCCAGAACCCCAATGAAAGCATGCCCTCTTCTTCGATGTAGCGCTTCGGAGCGGCGGCATCGGAGCGAACGCTATCCGTCTTCCCGTACCAGCGTGCAAAGTGACCGGGCTGAGAAAGCTGTTCGGCTATCGCCTGATATTCTTGCGGGGTGGTATCGGCATCGGCCAGTGCAGAGACCACACGCGCCTGAAGACTCAAATGGGCATCGAAGATCTCTTCCATTTCGTGGCCCGTGACCAGATACGCGGCGGTGACCGCCAGCCCCATGACCACCAGCAGTACGCCGATGAGCGTGACATTGAGATAGCGCCGAATCGATGTCATGCCGCGCGGCTGTCCAGACGATAGCCGATACCGCGAACGGTAGTGATCAGATGCTTGTCGAGCTTGCGCCGTAGATGGTGGATGTGGACTTCGAGCGCGTTGGAACCGACTTCTTCCCCCCAACCGTACAGCAGGGTCTCCAGCTTGGGGCGCGACATTACCTTGTCGCGGTTTCTGGCCAGCTCGAGCAGTAGCGCAAACTCGCGTCTCGCCAGCGTGATGGGCTCACCTTTCCAGTTGACTTCATGTTGGGATTCGTCGATGGTCAACCGCCCGATCGACAGCAGCTGAGTCGAGCGGCCTGCGGCACGACGTGTGACCACACGCATGCGTGCCAGCAGCTCCTGCAGGTCGAACGGTTTGAGCACATAGTCATCGGCGCCGGCGTCCAATCCCATGATGCGCTGCTCGACTGCATCCCGGGCTGTCAGAATCAGTACCGGCAACGGATACTGGCGCCGAATTTCCCGAAGTACCTGGAGCCCATCGATATCCGGCAGCCCCAGGTCGAGCACGACCAGCGAAAAGGGTTCGATACGCACCGCCTCCAATGCATCCCGACCTCTCGTCAGCCAATCCACGACATAACCTTCTCGGATCAGCGCGGTCCGGATACCATCGCCCAGCAGTGGATCATCTTCTACCAGTAATACGCGCATTGCGTTGTCCGTTTTCGTTTGACCATCGAGAGGCTCGAGGGACTCGAGGGGTTTGTCTTTTATCGGATACTATTGAGACACACCGATATTAACGATTTCTTAGCGGGCTGACGTCATCACGCCATTATTTGCCCTTCATCTGTTCCGTACCGAGGTGTGTTTCGACGCTCGAACCTGGCCGCATAATGTTTCATTAAGGCAACACCCGCAAAGTAGGATTTCAATGTTCTACAGGAATTCGATCACGTGATGACTGCCTTCAACTATGGTTCCGTCTTCACCGGCTGCGGCGGCAAACTGGATGTCGTACCGGTAGTTACGCTTTCATTCGATAATCTGACACCCGCATGCAAGCCACGGGGCAGCGTTGTCACTCACCAGGCCGAACGGTTAAGCATTCGTCAAGAACAGGAACAAGCATGAAAATTCTCGTCACCGGTGCCGCCGGCTTCATCGGTTTCCATCTCGCTGGCCGTCTCGCTCACGATGGCCACGATATCGTCGCGCTCGACAATCTTAACGATTACTACGCTATCTCGCTCAAGCAGGCGCGGGTGGAACAGCTGGCTGGCGTACCGTTCCATCGCATTGATATCGCCGATCTGGCGTCCCTGGAAGCGCTGTTTGCCCGCGAACGCTTCACTCACGTCGTCAACCTGGCCGCCCAGGCCGGCGTGCGCCATTCCGTCGAGCATCCTCATGAATATGGCCACAGCAACCTGACCGGCTTTCTCAACCTGCTCGACGTCTGCAAGCGTCACGACGTCGAGCACCTCCTCTACGCCTCGTCCAGTTCGGTCTATGGCCGCCAGAAGACCCTGCCGTTTCGAGAAACCGACCCTGTGGATCAGCCGGCTTCGATCTACGCCGCGACCAAACGCGCCAACGAAATGATGGCCTACAGTTACGCCGATCTGCACCGGTTGCCCTCGACCGGCATGCGCTTCTTTACCGTTTATGGCCCCTGGGGGCGCCCGGATATGGCGCCCTGCCTGTTTGCCGCCAGCCTGCTACGCGGCGAGCCGATCGATATCTTCAACCACGGCCGCATGGCCCGGGATTTTACCTATATCGACGATGTCGTCGAGTGCATCGTGCGACTGCTGCCTCTCACTCCAAAACCGGCGCCCGCCCCGAATGCCGAACGCCACGCCCCCCATGAAATCTACAATCTGGGCCGAGGTAAACCGATCGCCCTGCTCGATTTCGTCGATACGCTGGAAACCCGTCTGGGCGTCACTGCCACCAAACACTTCAAACAGATGCAGCCGGGAGACATCGAACGCACTTGGGCGGACACCCACAAACTGCAATCCCTGATTCACTACACGCCCCAGGTGACACTCGAACAAGGCATCGATCGCTTCGTGGACTGGCTGCTGGACTATCGCGAGCTGGTGCTGGACGCCATGACCACCTGAGTGACGATCCTGAACCAGGCTTCTGTACTGGGGTGGGCAACGGTCGTCGACGCAAGCGTCTTGGCGTAGCATCTGCCGAACCGTACTCCAGCCCGATCGACGAGCCCGCGCATGACTTTGAATAACACGCCCTTGAGCAAAACCCGCACCAGTTTCTACCGCCGCCTCTACATCGCCCACCTGATCGACGCCGGGATCGCCGAAAGCGTACCGGCGATCGTCGAGGTCAGCGGCATGCCGCGCCGCACCGCTCAGGACACGCTCTCCGCGCTGGCCGAACTCGACGTCGTCTGCGAATTCGAACAGACCGCGGGCGAGCGCCATCGGAGCGGACGCTACGTGATCCGCGACTGGGGACCGATTTCACCGGTTTGGGTAGCCCGACACATCGCCGAGATCGCCGGTGCGCTGGGCTATCCGCTATCCTCGTCAAATTCCGGAGCAACGTCATCGGAGCAACGTCATGAGTGACCGCCAGCAACGTCATCAGCAAGCCATGCAGAAACTCAAGTCCCACGTCGACGACAAGGTCGCTGCCGCCAACGAGCAGCGAGGCCAATTGCTGGTATTCACCGGCAACGGTAAGGGCAAGACCACCGCCGCCTGGGGAACGGTCACCCGCGCGCTGGGTTACGGCTACCGGGTCGGCGTGATCCAGTTCATCAAGGGGCTATGGGAGTGCGGTGAGCGCGAACGACTGATCGATGACGCCAATCTCGACGTTCACATCATGGCCACGGGCTTCACCTGGGACACCCAGAATCGCGCCAGCGACACGGCTGCCTGTCTCGAGGTGTGGCTGGAGGCCGAGCGCCTGCTCGCTGATCCCGAGATCTATCTGGTGGTGCTCGACGAGATCACCTATATGCTCAAGTTCGGCTATCTCGAGTTCGAGACGGTCAGGCGCGCCATCGCCAATCGACCGATGGAACAGAGCGTGATCGTCACCGGGCGCAACGCTCACCGCGAGCTGGTGGAGATGGCGGACACAGTGACCGAAATGCACGACACCAAGCATGCGTTTAATGCGGGGATTCAGGCCCGCCGAGGCATCGACTATTAGGTAATATCTGAAAGTACCTGCGCTCGATCAGTCGCCATCCGAAATCGTGTGATGGACCTCTGCCAGGACGCGACACACTTGGCGTACGGCTTCGAGCATGCGGGGTCCGGGGCGGCTGATCGCGTCAGGGTCAAGCGTGTAGAGTGCCCCGTCGCGTACCGCCGGTATTTCGTCGTGGCTGGCCCAGAACGCCTGCCAGCGGTCGTCGTTGCCGGCCGCCAGAACGACCTGAGGCTGCGCTTCGACCAACGACTCCCAGCCGATCTGGGGCACCAGCACCGGCGCGTCATCGAATAGTGGTTCACCGCCGCAGTGGCGAATGATCTGGGTCACGATCTGGCCGCCAGCCAGCGTGGTCAACGGTGCCTGGCCCAGTTGATAAAACACCCGAGGTGGCGGCGACAGCCGCTGCGCAGTGCCGTCCAGCGATTGCTCGAAATCCGAGGCGGCCCGCTCTCCGCCGTCGGCATGCCCGGTGAGCCGGCCGATATCCCGCAGGTCGCCGGCGATCTGCTCGAGCTTGCGCGGTTCGCTGCGGTAGACGGGGATATCCAGCCGCTCGAGCTGCTCGACCAGCGATGCCGGCGTGCCGCTGGCCCAGACCAGCACCAGATCGGGTCGCTTGGCGACGATCAGTTCGAGCGGGATGCCGCGATAGCTGCCGACGCGATCGATCTGCCGAGCCGCCGGAGGATAATCGCTGCCATCGATAGCGCCGACCAACTGCTTGCCGGCGCCGACGGCGTAGCTCAGCTCCACCAAGTGCGGCGCCAGCGCGATGATGCGTTGGGCGGGGCGGGAAAGGGTCACGGTGTGGCCGCTATCATCCTCGACGCTGACCTCGGCTGCCGCGGTCGCCGGCCAGCCGACAACGGTCAGCACCAATGCCAGTGCTATTACCGGCGCCACCCGCCAGAAACACGCCGGGCTCGATCGACCTGACAATAGGGAAAGACAGCGCATCATCGACTCAGTGACTTGGGAGAAAGGGGGGCCGAGCATAGCATGGGAACCGAACGACACTGGAGGCGTCTATGCAGCGCCCGGTTCTGGCGCCAACGACACTTTTCAGTCCCGGTTTTCGATACGTATCGGTTTTACGATACGTCTCGGTTTTTCGAAAAAGAGGAAATGCCATGTCTCTCGACACGCCCAGCGACTCGCACCGCCCCGCATTCCGCCACACATCCCACCGGCCGGCCCACCCCCCAGTCCGCCCGAAGGCTTTGAGCCGCAGCGTGGGCCTGGGCGTCGCAGCCGTGCTGGCGACCCTGACGCTGGCCACGCCAGCGCTCGCCGACAAGACCCCGCACCAGATTCACGTCCAGGCCAATGCCACGCTGGAGGTCGCGCCAGACCAGGCGACGCTGAATGCCCGACTATGGGAACGTACGCCGACCCAGGTTCAGGGAGAGGAGTCTTCCGGCGACAGCGACGCCATCAAGCAAGCGCGGGACCGGCTGGAATCCCGTACCGGCGATCTGATCCGCACGCTGGAAAACGCCGGCGTCGACAGCAACAACATTCGTGCCGGCTCACTCAGCGTGCGTCCGGACTACATCCAGACCGCCAGCCAGGGTGACGATAGTCAGCCGCCCAAGGTACGCACGCAGGTCGAGCGCTCGGTGTCGTTGACGCTCGACGATCTCGAACGGCTGCCACGTGTTCTCGACGCCCTGACTACCGCCGGCGTTGATTCTCTCGACGGCGTCAGCTACGGCCTCAAGGACAGCGATGCCGCCGACGACCGGGCGCTCAAGCAGGCCCTCGAACGCGCCCGCCACAAGGCCGAAATGATGGCGGAGACGCTGGACGTCGACCTGGGGGATGTCGTCAATATCGAAGAGACCACAGCGCCCCGCTATCAGCCGCAGATGATGATGCGCGCCGCCAAGGCGGACAGCAGCGGCAGCGCGCCGGAGTATCGTAGCGGTGAGATCGGCATCGACGCCGGTGTCAGCGTCAGCTGGGAAATCGACGATTGATGACATGCGCAGCGAGGGCGGGCGCCGAAGCTCGCCCCTCGCAGCTCACGCCCGGCGCGTCACACGGGCGAGAACGATCTCGGCGACCAGGGCCAGGGCGAGGATCGCGGCCAGCCAGCGCCAGTCCAACCCCGCGTCCAATGCGCCGAGGGCATCGAGGAACACCATCACGATCGCCAACGGACAGATATAGCGGATCGCGAAGCCCCATAGGGCGTGAACCGCCGTCGGCAGCCCCAGCTCATCCTTGAGGCTCTCTCGCCGTAACACGAATCCTGCCAGCAGCGCCGTTCCCAGCCCACCCAGCGGCATCAGGAAGCGTGAGGTCAGAAAATCGAGCCAGTCGAAGAAATGGCGTCCCGCCAGTTTCCAATCCGCACCGACGTTGAACGATAGCATCGCCAGCGTACTCACGATCCATAGCAGAATACCGACGCTCCAGGCTGCCCTGGCGCGGGACAAGCCGTGGCTTTCGTTCAACCATGCCACCGTAGCTTCGATCATCGAGATCGCCGATGTCAGCGCCGCCACGGTGAGCATCAGAAAGAAGATCGCCTCGACCACACCGCCCAACGGCATCTGCTGGAATGCCAGCGGCAGGCTCATGAAGATCAGACCAGGGCCGGAAGCCGGATCCATGCCGTTGGCAAAGATCACGGGGAAGATCGCCAATCCGGCCATCAACGCCACCAGCGTATCGCACAGCGCAACCATCAAGGTGGTGCGACCGATGGACTGACCCGCCGGCAGATAAGCGCCGTAAGTAAGAATTGCCCCCGAAGCCAGCGACAGGGTGAAGAAGGCGTGCCCCATCGCTGCCAGCACCGCCTCTCCGGTCAACTTGCCGGGATCGAAGGCGAACAGGAAATGCACCCCGGCACCGAAACTGCCCGAGAAAACCGCATAGACGATCATCACCACCAGCATGATCACCAGGCCCGGCATCATCCAGCGCACGCTGCGCTCGATCCCGGCCTGCACGCCCATCCCCACGATCGCCATCGTTGCCAGTGTCACCAGCGTGCTCCAGAACCCCAGGTTCCAGGGGTTGGCATTGTTGGCACCGAAGATAGCCGCCATTCCCTCGACGCTATTGGCGTCGAGGCCTCCGGTCAACGACTTCCACAGATAGGAGACCGCCCAGCCGGCGACCACGACATAGAACGACAGGATCAGGAAACCGCACAGCATCGCCATCCAGCCAAGACCGGACCAAAGCCGGCTGCGTCCGGACTCCCGCGTCACCCGGCGGATGGCATCGATCGGGCTACCCCGGCCCCGACGCCCCAGTGCGATCTCGGTCATCATCACCGGCACACCGATGGCGGCAATGCACAGCAGATAGACGATGACGAACGCGCCGCCGCCGTACTCGCCGGTCATGTAGGGGAACTTCCAGATATTGCCCAGACCTACCGACGAGCCGGTGGCCGCCAGGACAAAGCCCCAACGTCCCAGCCACAGATTTTTGGGTCGTGCGATTGCGGTCATGCTTCCTCGTCTCGTCGTTCCAGTGGGTGGGCCAAGCGGCTCTCAGCGGGCGCAGCGGCGGAGGATTGTAACCCTGACGCGAACCCTGTGCGACCGGATCGGGATTGAGGCAATACCGAATATTCGTGCGATGCCGATTTTGGTACGACACCGGATGTCGGCAAGACCCCGAATGTTGGTAGGATGCCTGGTCTTGTGCAAAACCTGGCGCTCAGCGATGATCCGGCGCCTTCATCGGTGAGTCCCGGTCAGAAAACGCCTTACGAGGAGATCTCGATGTCCCGCCACTTCGCCGTTCTAGGGTTGGGCTACTTCGGCAGTACCGTCGCACGTGAATTGAAACGCCACGAGAATCAGGTGCTTGGAGTCGATGCCGACGAAACCCGCGTCGACGCACTTTCGGACATTCTCGATCACGCCGTGATTGCCGATCTCACCGACGAGAAGGCGCTAGGGGAACTCTCGCTGGACGCCTATGACGTCGTGGTGATCGATGTCGACGACAACGTCGAGACAAGTGTGACCTGCACACTCCACGTCAAAGAACTCGGGGCCAGGGAGATCTGGGCCAAGGCGCACTCCGATTCCCATTACAAGTTGCTCAAGCGTCTCGGCGCCGACCACGTGGTCTACCCGGAACACGATGTCGGTGTGCGGGTGGCGGAAAGCCTCAACTATCACGCCATGGTCGACTTCATTCGGCTTAACGAACGTCAGTTCATCGTCGAGATCGAGACGACCGAGCGCCTGATCGGCAACTGCAGCAGCGTCGCCAATCTCTCTATCGACGACGATACGCTGTCTCTGGTCGCCATCAAACGCGGTCAGGAAGTAATCCGCGCGCCTGCCGACGATACCCCGTTAAAGGCCGGCGACAGTCTGATTCTGATGGGTGATCTGCAGGCCCTGCGCGAAATCGGCAAGCAGATATGACCGCTGCGATGGTTCTTGTCTTTCCCAAGAGTTTTGGAGCGCGCCGGTGATACGCTGGCAACGCTTGAAACAACCCTTCCGTCGCGCGCCTCATGGCGGCGTCATCCGACTTTCGCCGCCGGAGCTGCTGCTGCTCGGCTTCACCCTACTGTGTGCCATCGGCGCCCTGCTGCTATGGCTGCCCGGCAGCGGGACGCGACCATTGGCCTGGCACGAAGCGCTGTTCACGGCGACCTCCGCGATCACCGTCACCGGCCTCAGTGTCGTCGATATCAGCCACGATCTGACGTTCGTCGGCCAGCTGGTGGTGCTGGTTCTGATCCAGCTCGGCGGCCTTGGCTTCATGACGTTCGCCGCGCTCACCGTACTGTTGTTGGGGGCGCGTCTCCCACTCAGTCAGCAGAATCTGGTCCGCGAGGCCCTGGGCGAGATTGCCTTCAGCGACATCCGTGATCTGGTCAAGCTGGTGATCGCCTTCGCGTTGATCACTGAGAGCGTCGGCACTTTATTGCTGGCATGGGACTGGGTTCCGGAATACGGTCTGAAGATGGGGTTGTGGCACAGCCTCTTCCACGCCGTATCGGCGTTCAACAACGCAGGCTTCTCGACCTTTTCCGACAGCCTGGTACGGGAAGTCGGCAACCCGCTGGTCAACGCTACGGTGACGCTGATGTTCATCGTCGGCGGGCTCGGCTTCGTGGTGGTCAGCGATCTCTACCGCCACCGCCGCTGGTCGCGTCTGGCGATGCAGACCAAGGTCGTGCTGCTGGCCACGTTCTGGCTCAATCTGATCGCCACCGCGATTCTGCTGGGGCTGGAGTGGTCCAACCCCGACACCCTGGGCGGCCTCGGCGATCTCTTCAGCAAGGTGCAGGCTGCCTGGTTCCAGGCCGTCACCCCGCGCACGGCCGGTTTCAATACCCTCGAGATCAGTTCGCTGACCGATGCCTCGACGCTGCTGGTGATGCTGCTGATGTTCATCGGCGCCGGCTCGAGTTCGACCGCCAGCGGCATCAAGATCACCACCTTCGTGGTACTTCTGCTGACAGCAAGGGCTTTCTACCGCAATACCGAACATCCCACCGCGTTCGGCCGCTCGATCACCCAGGAGACCGTGATCAAGGCGATCACGGTGGCGCTGGCCGGGGTTTCGCTGGTTTTCCTGACGTTGTTCGGGCTCACCATCACCGACGGCGATCATTCGTTTCTGGATCTGGCATTCGAGACAGTTTCCGCGTTCGGCACCGTCGGGCTTTCCCGCGGCATCACCGGCGATCTCTCGCTGCCCGGGCAATTCCTGCTGGGCCTGACCATGTTACTGGGTCGCGTCGGGCCGCTCTCCGTGGGTTATTTCCTGGCGACCCGTCAGGCCAAGGGCCTGCGCTATGCCAAGGGGGAGATCCAGATCGGCTAGCGGCACGACGACTCATGCCCCCGTTCCCAGCGGCCGTATGGCCAACTGCCAGGCGATCAGCAGCATGACCGCTCCGACCGCGAGATCGATGATCTGCCACCAGCGCGGATTCTGAAGCCGCGGCGATAGCCAATGCGCCAGCCCGACCAGGCCGAAGAACCAGATCAGCGATGCGAGTGACGCCCCGACCACGAATCCGGCGGGGCTGGACTGCTGGCCGCCGATGATGCCCAGCATCACTACCGTATCCAGATAGACGTGTGGGTTTAGCAGCGTGACACCCAGCGTCGCGACTATCACCGGCCTTGCGCTCGAGACGCTCACCGCTGTCGCGGGCACGCCGTTCATCGTGCCTTCCAGCTCGATCGACTGAGGGTGACTGACGCGCCTGAACGCGACGACGGCCTGCCACACCAGCCAGACCACCCCACCCCATCGCGCCAACTGCAGGCCAACGGCACTGGCGGTGATCACCGGGCCGAGACCGGCCACGCCGACGGCGACCAGCACCAGATCACAGAGCGCGCAGAGTCCCGCCACCAGCCATCCGTGTTCCCGCCGTAGACCTTGACGCAGCACGAAGGCATTCTGCGCGCCGATGGCGACAATCAGGCTGGCGCCGATCAGTAGCCCGTGAATCAGGGAAAGAACCATGAAATCAACTCTCAGGAAGGGATTCGCATCATCTCGCCAAATCAACTATTAATAAAAGTGAACATGCTAATGAGGCATTAGAAAATTTGATGCTGGATTACAAACTTCTTGAGGCCCTGTCGGCCATCGTCGATCAGGGCGGATTCGATCGCGGCGCGCAGCAGCTCAATCTGACCCAGTCAGCGGTTTCGCAGCGCATCAAACTGCTGGAGGCGCGGCTGGGCCAGCCGGTCGTGGTTCGCGCGCCACGCCTGCTACCGACGCCACTGGGCCAGCGACTGTTGAACCATGCCCAGCAAGTCCGACTGCTGGAGCATGATCTCCTCGACAGGATTCCCGCCTTGGGTGAAGGCCGGCAGCGACTCAGATTGGCGATCAATGCCGATAGCCTGGCGACCTGGTGGGCACCGACGCTAGGAGATTTCTGTCACCGCCGCAGCGTGCTACTGGACCTGGTGGTCGACGATCAGGAGGTGGCATTGCGCCGCATGCGCGACGGCGAAGTGGCCGGCTGCATCTGCGCCACTTCTCGGCCGGTACAGGGCGCCCGCGTCCGTTCGCTGGGGATCATGCGCTACCGGGTAATGGCGTGTCCCGCTTTCGCCGAGCGCCATTTCGCCGAGGGTATGACCTACCAGGCCCTCGAACGCGCGCCCGCCATTCTGTACGGCCCGGATGATCGACTGCACCAGCGCTATCTCGATGTTCATGGCTTCAAGGCACCCTTTCCCCATCACCTCTGCCCCTCTTCGGAAGGCGTGCTGCGCATGACGCTCGCCGATATCGGATATGCCCTGATCCCGGAGTGTCAGGCCATCGATCATTTGCGGGCGGGGCAGCTCGTCGACCTCGATCCGAGACAGCCGCTGGACGTGCCACTGTATTGGCATTACTGGCGCAACGGGGGAAAGTTGCTCGAGGCACTGACGGCGCATCTGCTTTTCGCAGGCGATACCTGGTTGCGAGCACCGGAACTCTCACCAACCGTGTCCCCATGAAGACATGGTTTGGCGACGATACAATTCGCTTTATTATTAACGTGTTGCAGAACACGACGCGCGTTCTAGAATAAACGGGTAGGTCAAATGGCGATACCATCGCGTACGCCGAATATTTGCGACACAGGGAGTGAGTCACATGAGACAGACAGCAATCGGAAGCCCAGCCTGGATGGCGCTGGCCGGAATGCTCACGCTGGGCGCCCTCGCCGGCTGTGCCAGCGACAGCAGCTCGATCGAGAAGGACTCTACCGATTACGTCGTCACCGGTCTGGGTGAAGACCAGGACGAAGCCCTGGGCAATGCCAAGGAGCGCGCCCTGGAACAGTGCGAGAGTGAGGACCGTGACGAGTTCGTCATCGTCGAGCAGCAGATGATGGGGCCGGATGACGACTCCGGCAAAGCGGCCAACGCCAGTCATCAGCTCGAAGGCGCCACGGTCGACGAGGACACAGAACTCCAGGCAGCCACTCAGGAAGGGGATGGCTACAAGACCATCTGGACTATCCGCTGCCGCTGACAGCGGCCGACTGGGCCCGTCCTGGCTAAACTCGGCGCAGGCTTTCGACGCTATCGACCTTGTCATCCATACGCTGATCGCGGTCCGTCCGCGTGCCCAGCTTGATCGTGGTGGTAATGCGCGGCGCACCCATGGCATGTACGCCTTCATGACAAGCCTTGACGACCGCCATGACCTCGTCCCACGGCCCTTCGATATTGGTGCCGTAGGCATGCATGCGATGGTGAAGCCCCGAGTTCTCGATGAGTCGCTGACACTCCGCGACGTAGCGGGAGACCGAGACGCCCACACCCAGCGGTACCACACACAAATCGACGATCACGTGCATTATCCTGCTCCTCTGAGTCATCAATTTTTCGACGATCCTGCCACAGTCCGGCAAGTCGCTGCCGAGTGATTTCGAAAACGAAAGCCTTCGCGGCTCGCCCATTCAGCCACGAGCCGCCTCCCGAGTCGATTTCCGGGCGCAAGAATGAGCATACATGGCTAAATTATGATGCTAATAGCATCAGGCTTATTGACGACAAAGCCGTTAGCACGCAATGTAACCAACACTAATAAAGGGAACAGGGACCGTGGTGCACCACGTTTCCACCGCCGCAACTGGATTCTTCAAGCCGTTACGGGCGAGTGAAGATGGCGATATCGCGTCAATGCGGTCGAAACCGCAAGTCACCGAGCCACTTCTCGCCGTTCTAACGGCGCGTTACCAGAGTGCGGTCGGGGAACGCGCTGCGCCCCTCGCTAGGAATGACCATGACCAGTAACACGGCAATTGCCCCCGTCGCATTACCCGACACGCGCGCGCGCCATACCCTCGAGAAATTGCTCGAGGGTTCCGGTGTCACCCTCAACGGCAATCAGCCCTGGGACATTCGCGTTCATCATCCAGACCTCTTCTCGCGGGTCATCCGCCAGGGCTCCATCGGTTTCGGGGAGGCCTACATGGACGGGTGGTGGGAATGCGATCGTATCGAAGAGATGATCCATCGGCTGCTCAGTCATGGCCTTGGTGGCGCTGCGCATACCACCAAGGAACGCATCGTCTACAAGCTGCAGTCGAGCTTCATGAACCTGCAGAGCAAGGCACGCGCCTACATCGTCGGCAAGGAGCACTACGACTTCGGCAACGATCTCTTCACCCGCATGCTCGACGAGACGATGTGCTACTCCTGCGGCTACTGGAAAGAAGCCCGGACACTCCACGAAGCCCAGGTCGCCAAGCTCGACCTGGCCTGTCGCAAGCTCGGTCTCGAACCCGGCATGAAGGTGCTCGACATCGGCTGCGGCTGGGCCAGTTTCGCCGAGCATGCCGCCCGTCACTACGGGGTGGAAGTCACCGGCATCACCATTTCCGAAGAGCAGGCCAAGCTCGGCCGGGAACGCTGTGCGGGGCTACCGGTGGAGATCATTCTCAAGGATTATCGCGAGCTCAGCGGTGAGTTCGACCGCATCGTCTCGATCGGCATGTTCGAACACGTCGGCCAGCGCAACTACGCCATCTATTTCGATACTGTCAAACGCCTGTTGAAGCCGGGCGGGCTGTTCGTGTTGCATACGATCGGTTCCAACACCAATGATGTCAGCATCGATCCGTGGATCAACAAGTACATCTTCCCCAACGGCATTCTGCCCTCGGTTCAGCAGATCGGCGATGCCAGCGAAGACAAGCTGGTGATGGAAGACTGGCAGAACTTCGGTCCCGATTACGACACGACGCTGATGGCGTGGCAGGAGAATCTGCTTGCCCACTGGCATGAGATCGCCGACAACTACGGCGAGCGCGTCAAGCGGATGTTCCTCTACTATCTCGGCTCCTGCGCCGGCGCCTTCCGAGCGCGAGACATCCAGCTGTGGCAGGTGGTCTATTCCAACGGACGCAGCGGACGTTACGATTCACCGCGCTGAGTTTTCGAAATCCCCACGATCTTGCACCAAGGCCCGCTGATGCAGGCCTTGATGATCTGGTCTACTGCCGAGCTCGAAACATCACTCCACCAATGCTGGCGTCACGTGAATGCCGAACAGGCTGGCTTCGCCTTCGCCGCGCCCGGCTTCCTCGGGGGCAACCTGACGCCCTTCTCGCACGATGACGTGACCGCCCTGCCCCTGCTGGCCGCCGATCACGCTACCCACCAAGTAGGTCGGGAAGATGCTCGGATCGTTTTCGTAGTTGGGATTATGAATCAGGCCGATCATCTGGAACCTGCCCCGCGTATTGCGCAGTGACTCCAGCGAATCCTGGATCAGGCGCCGATGCGAAAGCTTGGAGAAAAGTCCGTCGAGAACGATGACGCTCTCACGGCTGACCCGGGCACGACGCTTGTAGTGGCCCGGTAGTTCGCGTAGCTCGCGCTCGATCGCGAATTCGGACAGTTTCACCAGCCACATCAACGAGATCGCCTCGCGCTGGCCTTCTGACATATCCTCGTTAAGGGAGAACAGGCGACCGTGCGGGCGAATCGCATCGTGCTTGAGACGAATGCTGACGCCTTTGAACAGCCCGCGATAGATCCGGCGTCGAATCTGCCGGGTCAGGTCGTCGTCACGCCCGCTTTTCGCCTGCTTATTGTCACCCGCCTGCTCGAGCCGTCGGCGCTGTACCGCCAGGTGGGCGTCGATATCCGCCAGCAACTGCTGAATCAGCTCGCGGACCGATTCGTCCTCGATCAGGTCGGCCTTGACTTCGAAATAGGCGCCACCGTCACTCGAGCGTCGAGCGACACGGCGCAGGATCTCCAGGTTGCCGGCCGCATCGATGATGATCGAGCTGAGTCGTTCGACCAGCGTGTCTTCGATCTGTATCCGCGACGCCTGCAACCGCGCCACCCGCTGTCGGTGCTCGTCGAGCTGGACGTCGAGCTGACGATGCAGCCCGCGCAACGACTCCAGCGCCTCAACGCTGACGCCTTCCAGCGTACCCAGTCGAGCGCGCTCGGTTTCATTGAATAGCCGGCTGGCGCTGGCCGATTCCAGCGCCATTGCCAACGCCTTCTCACGCGCGGTCACATCCCGCGCCTGACGTTCGCGATTGCGCGAGCGTTCGCCCAGGTTGAGGTTGCCCAGCCCCTCGAGTAGGGTCTGCTGGCAGGTCTCGAACGCCTCCAGCTCGAAGACATCGGCGCCCTTGTCTTTACCGGGAGCTTCGTTGGAGTCCGCCTGCGCCTCTTCCAACGGTGCGGCCAGCCAACGACGCCACTCCGCCAGCGCGGCGTCGAGCTGCGGCGCATCGTCGCCATCCGCCGGCCACCCGGCCTGGCCATCGGCCCTGGCCCGTTCGAACCAGCCCTCGGGGAGTTGCCGCAGCACCTCGAGCCAGGCAACGGCGAACTGATCGACCACGTTGAGCGCCTGCTGGTGACGGCCAAGCCGGCTTTCCAGTTCGCTCTGTTCGCGACCGTTGGCCTTGCGCCGTTCGCGCGTCTCCTTCAGCGTCTGTTTCAGCCGACCGATATCGCGCTCCAGCGTGCGATTGCCGCCCTGATCGTCACGTACCTGCAGGAAACTGCGGATTCGCGCAAAATCAAAATCGGCGCGACGACTGGCATGAGCCAGCGCCGAACTCAGTGCCGCTTCGCGGGCCTCGGCGTCGTGCATGAATGCCGGGCCGTCTTCGGCGACGAACGCCGCCAACCGCCGTAGTCGCTCGCGCTCGCCATCGCTGAACAGCTGGCTCAGCTGCTCGCGACACGCCTCACGACGGGCCTCCACCTCCTCGGCCTGGAGAGTGAGTTCGGCGAAGCGCTCGTCATGTTCGGCCAGCTCTTCGCTCAGCGCTGCCAGGCTGGCATCGATCTCGCCGAGCCGCTCGATACCCCCGGCGCCGGCGAAGCGTTCCGCGCGCAGCCACAGCTCGCCGTGATTTTCCAGCTCCCGCGCGGCCTGCTCGCGCTGGGGGCTCAGCGTCTCGATGCGCTCCGCGGCATGCTCGCTGGCCTCGGCAGCGGCGTCGAGCGCGGGTTCACCGCCCTCTTCCAGGAATCGCTGGAAGTCATCGATCGCCTTCATCGCGGCATCGCCGAGCCGCGGCGTCAACGCTTCGAGTTCGACGTCCAGACGCTCGCGCTGCGCCTCCAGCGCCGCCAGGTGCACCTCGACCTCCTGTTGCAGCGCCTCCTCGGCCTGCAGCGCCAGCCGGAAGCGCTCCCCGTGGGGGTCGAGCCGCTCGATTTCCGCCTGCAGGGCCAGCTCCCGCTTGCGGTCGACCACGAGGCGCTGCTGCGTCTCGTCCCGCAGCGCGGCGAGATAGGCCGGGTCCAGCGCTGCCTTGACCGCCAGCGTCTCGACGCCCTGAACGGCACCCAACGGCAGTTCTCCCCGCGCCAGCGTCGCCTGTAGGCGCTGTGCTTCGAGCACCGGCACCCCGCAACCGGCATCGATCAGACACTGGGAGGCTTCCCGCGCCTGCGCCTCGCCTTCGACCACCGGCGCGAACAGCTGACCCGCGGCCTGGGCCAGCCAGTCGCGGCGTCGGGCATCATCCGTTTCGAGCCCGGCCAGCACCTCATGCAGCGGCCGGAATTCGATCTCGCGGGCCTCCAGCCACTGGTGGGCTTCGGTCTCCGATGCCAGCCGAGCGAGCGGATCGCCACTCAGGCTCTCGAGATAGCGTTGCCGGGCCTCGATCGCCCCGGCCAGCGTTTCGCGCTCGCGCAGCAGCCGCGGATAGCGCGCCTTGGCATCCTTGAGCCAGGCCGAAGGGGGCTGCTCGCTGATCGCCCCGAACTCGTTCAGCGCCCGCTGCAACGCTTCGAACTGCTGCGCCTGCTGATCGAGCTGATGGCGGTGGTCCTGACCTTCGCGTGACTGGCGATAGAGCGTGTCACGCAGGTGCACCGGCGAATCATCGCCGTGCCAGTGCCGATAGCGCTCGGCGGCGTCCTTCAGCGGTTCCAGTCGTTCCAACCGCGCCTTGGCGTCGCTGTGGGCACGGCGCGCTTCCGCCAGTATCTGCTCTTGTTCGGCCAGGGCACTCTTGCGCTCGCTCCAGAACCCGACCGGCGACTGCTCGGGCCACTGCTCGGCGAACGCCTGCCACGCCTCACGGCCCGCCGCCAGCGGTGCCATCTCGCCCTCGAGACGATGGCGCTGTTCACGTCGCGCCTGCAGCGCCTCTCGCGTTGATTCGCGCTGCGCATCCAGCGTGCTGCGCTGAGCATTCCACTCGTCGAGCTGCGCCTCGAGAACGTCCTGCTGCTCATGCCTGGTGGCGAGCAGCTCTTCGGGAGAGGTATCGGGATGCTCGGCAATGAAATCCTGGTACCACTGTGTGGGCTGCTTGAATTCGCCCATGCGGCCGAGATGATCGGCATGCGCCTTGCGCGCATCGGCCAGCGCCGCCTGAGCGGTCTCTCGCGTGGCTTCGGGCGATTCCAGCTCGATCTCGGTGAAGAGCCCCTCGGCCAGCGCCTGGGTGTAGACGCTCTGGTTATCGATGAAATCGCGCTGGCGCGACTCCAGCTGTTCGCGCTCCTGCTCCAGACGCTCGACCTCTTCATCGAGCTGTTCGGCGTCCAGTCGCAATGAGCGACGATATTCGCGATCGGCGATCACCTCTTCGCGGAAGCGATTGCCATCCAGCCCCTCGAAGACTTCGGCAGCGTCGTCGAGCACGCCAAGTGCTCGATAGCGCGCGGCGTCGTCGTTGAAGGCGTGACTGTCCGCCAACCAGGCCCGCGCCTGATCGAACGACACATGACCGATGTCACGCGCGGTGAGCCACGTGGCTTCGGGAAGATGGACCAGCCGACGGTGGGTGTCGACCCGCGCGCCCCGCTCGGACAGCGCCTGACGCACGTTGCGCTCGGCCTGGCGCGACAGTGTCGCCAGCAGCCAGGTCGAGACGCGGGGGCGCTCGGTATCGCCGGTTGCCCAGGCGAAACCGGCAATGCTGTCGGCGATCTCACGGCTCAGCTCGCGACGCGTCTCGCTGTCGGCAAACCCCGGCAGCCCCGCCAGCGGCGCCAGCGCCTGGCCGCCGAGAAGACGCTCGGCGTCGAGCAGCGACGCATCCAGTCCGGCGAGCTGGCGGCGGGCCTCGAGCAGGCCTTCGCCCTCTTCGTTGAGCGACGCCAGACGTTCGACTTTCTCGTCGGCGCGGCGCTGATCGCTCTCGGCTTCCGCCAACCGATGGCGCAGCTCGGTGATTCGGGTACCGGAGTTGAGAATGACATCTTCGATCAACTCTTCTTCTTCGTCGGTCTCGCCACGCGTCGCCCCGGACAGAATTTGCGGTGCCAGCACTTCGTAGAAGAATGCCTGGTCGGCCTTTTCACCGGCCCGCGGCTTGATCGCGTTGAAGATCTGGCTCTTGTCGGCGCCGCCCTCCTTCTGGAACGCCGCCAGTTGCGCCAGCTCTCGTCGGGAGATATGCACGCCGACCGCTTCCAGCCACTCCTCACGGTTGTGGGCGCGGGTCACGCCCTGCAACCGCATCGTGCTCTGGAAATCGGCGTTGGCGTAGAGCGCCAGCTTGCCGTCGCGGGTGATGTGATGCACCGGCACGTCGGCGAGCTTGCCCGGGTAGTGGTAGAACACCAGCCCGCTGCCATCGCTATAGCCGTACATGCCGAAGACGAAAGTCTCGCCGGCGACTTCCTCGCCGGCCACCGCCAGCATGTCGTCCTGCTGGCTGCTGTCCTGGGCGCGAAACTCGACTCGCAAGTGAGTCCAGCTGCGTCCTTCACCATTGACCTTGGAGGGCGAGCATTTGCGCCGGGTCCGCGTCAGCAGCTGACGATCCCGGGACAGCATGCCGATCAGCGCTTCAGCCATGGTGGTCTTGCCGAAGCCGTTTTCCATGCTGATCGCGCTCGACTGCCCTCGCAGGTCGAGCAGCAGATGACGCATCTTGGCTTCCCAAGGGGACGCGATATCGCCGTGCTTGTTGAGCAGGTTGGCGATTTCAATACGGTTGATCACGCTCACCGGCGTTCCTCCTCGGCATTGTCGGCCGTTGATCCGCTCGTATTCTCTTCTGACGGCGCGTCAAACATGTCGGCGGCTTGGTGGTCGTGGTCGTGGGCGTGGTCGTGGACGCTGTCGTCGCTAATGCCGTCACTCTCCGCGGTCTCGTCTTCCGGGATCTGATCCGTCGCCTCCTCGCCCGCCGTTATCTCGCTCGCTTCCAGATCGACGTTGTCGACGGAGGTGAGTTCGATCAAGTGCGTCAGGTGGTGAACACCGATCTGCTCGGCTTCCAGCGCGCCCAGCAGTGTCTGCTGCCAGACATCCTCGTCGGCCGCTTCCCGTACCGCCTCGAGATGGCCGGCGCGGATCAGCAGATCGATGAACGCCTTGACCCGGCGCGGAATGTCTTCGCCGCGCTCGTCAAGCAGCACTCGGCTGTTTGCAGGGGCACGCTCGCCGAGTCCGCGCAACGTCTCCAGTTGCTCGCGGACCAGCTCGACCAGTTCGCGGGTGACGAAGGTCGCTTCCTGGTAGCGGCTGACATCGGATAGTGCCCGATTCAGCCGGGTGTAGATCAGCGTGTGCAACAAGAGCCACAGCTGCAGATACCACAATGCCAGCTCGGCACGGCTCTCCTGGCGCAGCTTGAGCGCCTCGAACACCGGCTCCCGAGTGTAGAGCGGGGGCTGCTCCATCTCCGGGTCCGGCAACAGCGCGAACAGGCGTGAACCCGGCGCGATGCCGGGATAGTCACCGGATTCGAACGCCTTGAGACGCAAGCCCTGCCCGGCGAGAAAATCCCGAAGCGCCTCGCGCTCGTTTTCCTGGGCGTCGTCGATCAAGGCACAGACGTCACGCTCCGAGAGCTGGCCCTCGCGTGCGGCACGGCGCTTGCGACCACCGCTGGGAACGCGCTCCGCGGTGCGATAACGCAACAGGTAGGCAACGACTTCGCCCATTTCCATCATGTTCATAGATCAAACGTCCTGTTCTTCGGGAGCGGTCTGGCGTAGACGCAGCGACGGCGTGACCGCACCTTCTATGCGGCGGCCGTCCGGCAAGTCGATCGTGAAGGGAGTGTCGTCGATCCCGACGCTCAGATGATCGTCGAGCAACTGGGTATCGACGAAGGTATTGAGCAGCTGCGGCAGGCAGTCCAGGATTGCGGCGTCTGGCGACTCCGACCCGGTCTCGAAGTGATGCCAGCCTTCACTGAGCGCTTCCGGCAGCGACAGTGGCGCCTGACGCAGACGCCGGCGCAGCGCCGGGCCCTGAACCTTGAGGTAGCGCGCCAGCAGCGGGTCGGCACCGGGCCTGTCACGCGCTTCGTCGAAGACCAGCGCTGCCCCGCTACGTTCGGCGCGGCGTGTCTCGACTAGCGGCAGCAGCGTCTCGACGCGGGGCATCACGACTTCGGTACCCAGCGGCATCATCCGTGCGATCACCGCATCCTGCAGGCGCCCGGGCGGCGGGGACAACAGCAACTGGTGGGCCAGGCCGACAAAATCGATCACGCCCATCGACTGAATCCGCCCTTCGGCGATATCCGACAGCAACTCGGACAGCCGCCGCGAGAGGTTCTCGATCGCGTTCAATACCCGGCCGATAGCGCCGGACAGCATGCGCAGATCCCACTCGTCGTCCTGCTGTTCGGCCCAGCCGTCGAACTGAGCGATCAGCGCCGGTGTCGAGAGCTGCGAACGCGCGCTGAGCAGCGTGCTCTGAATGGTACTCAGCGCATTGTGATAGTGACGCTCATTGTCCAGCAGCGCCGCGAGCTTGCCCTCGTGGGTCGGATTTTCGCGCACCCGCCGCAGCTCCTGGGTCAGCGCGCGAATCGACATCAGGATCTGCTGGGTAATATCCGGCACGCGTGCGTAGTCGCCACGCGACAGCGCGGCGACGACCTTGGCGGCATCGTATTCGGAATAGAGCAGGTCTTCGACCTGGCTCGCCAGCGTGACGGTCTGCCGGCCACTGGGGGTTAACCTGACCTGACCGGTCTGGCCCTGCTTCTCGATCAGCGCGGTACGCTTGGTACTGCGTTTGCTGCGCTCTCCGCGCAAGGCCGCGTCGTCCTTGGCACCGACCTGGACATCGTCCCTGGCGTCGTCCCTGGCGTCGCCCCTGGTATCTTTGTCGACCCGCGGCGCCTGCCACTGGCGAAAATGAATCTCGCTGGGCGTGGCCAGCAGATTGATCACGAAGCTCAGGTCGTCGCCGGGCAGATCGGGATAATCTTCGCGCAGGTGCGCCAGACAACGACGCTGGGTGACGAAGGCGCTGTTGGTGGCAAAATCGACCTCGAGCAGATAGTCCAGCAGCAGGCAGCCCAGATCGAGCCAGTAGCCGTCACGCAGGCCGCGGCGCTGCTCCTGAGTCACCTGAACGAAGGGCGAGCCCGGTTCGTGGGCGCTGTCGTGTAGATCCAGCAGCCGCGTCGTCGCGACCAGCAGCTTGTTCCAGGCGGTCATGTCGACTCCAGACGGGGAACAACGAATACAGGGAGAGCGGACGAGCGCCAGGCAGGCTGCATGATGCAACCCGGCTTGCCGATACGCCGCCATCCAAAGCGTCGCATTATGCCAAGGTTACTGCCGCGGGTCATTTTGGCTGTGGGTTATTTGATTGAAAGTCCCGCAACAAAAATGCCCCGACGGCTTTACCGTGCGGGGCATGAGTCGTGCATGGTTATCATGCTTGACGCGGCAGGCAGCTTATCGCGACCGGCGGCTAGAGACGCCGGTCAGCCAACCTTGGCCTTGGCCGCCTGCATTCGACGCCGCAGGATCGGCCCGACGATTACCGGCAGCACCAGACCGATGATCGCTACCGCCCACAGCCCGATCGACAGACCGCTGCTCCACAGGATCGACCAGTCGCCATCGGAGATCTGCATCGCGTGACGCAGATTCTTCTCCATCTCTGGCCCCAGCAGCAACCCCAGGATCACCGGCACCAGCGGAATCTCGAGCTTGCGCAGAATATAGCCGCCGACGCCGAAGGCGATCATGAAGTAGAGATCGAAGGTCGAGTGGCTGATCGAGTAGATGCCCACGAACGCGACCATGGTCACGATCGGCAGCAGATACATCGGCGGCACCGACAGGATCTTCACGAACACCCCGACCAGCGGAATGTTGAGCAGCAGCAGCATGAAGTTGCCCACCAGCAGTGCGGCGATCACGCCCCACACCAGTTCGGCGTTCTGGGTAAACATCATCGGCCCGGGGGTGATGTTGAGCGAGACCAGCATCGCCAGCAGGACCGCCGTCGTACCGCTACCCGGCACACCCAGTGTCAGCATCGGCACCAGCGCGCCGCTGGAGGCACCGTTGTTGCCGGATTCCGGCGCGGCGACGCCGCGTGGGTCGCCTTCGCCGAAGTAGCCTTTCTTGCCGACGATCTTCTTTTCCAGGGTGTAGGTAATGAAGCTACCCAGTGACGCTCCTGCGCCCGGCAGTACGCCGGCGATGAAGCCCACCAGACCACCGCGTATCGTGGTCGGCAGAATCGCCACGATCTCGCGCCACTTCAGCTTGAGCGGATTGACCTTGATCATCTCGCGGCCGGCACCGGCTCTCTCTTCGATGAAGAACAGCAGTTCCGACACCGCGAACAGACCGACGATGGCGATGATGAAATCGACCCCTTCGTAGAGCTCCAGCACATCGAAGGTATAGCGCTGTGTGCCGGTGGAAAGATCGATCCCCACGGTGGCGATGATCAAGCCGATCGCCGCGGCCATCAGCGTCTTCATCGGGTTCTTGCCGGTGATGCCACCCAATGTGGCGAAGGCCAGCACGAACAGCGCGAAGTATTCGGCAGGGCCGAATGTCAGCGCGAAGCGGGCCAGCAACGGTGCCAGCAGGATCAGACCGATCGTGGCGATCAGACTGCCCATGAACGAGGCGATCGCCGAGATCGCCAGCGCTTCGGCCGCCTTGCCGTTGCGCGCCATCGGATAACCGTCCAGGCAGGTCATCATCGCCGGTTCGTCACCGGGAATGTTCAACAGAATCGACGAAATCCGCCCGCCGTACATCGCCCCGGCATAGACCGCCGTCAGCATGATCAGCGCCGTTTCGGGCTTGAGCCCGAGAGTGAACGCCAGCGGAATCAGGATAGCGACGCCGTTGGCCGGGCCGAGACCCGGCAGTGCGCCGATCAGCGTGCCGATAAAGCAGCCCATCAGGGCAAACAGCAGATTCTCGGGCTGCAACGCCACGCCGAAGCCGATCGATAGATAATGCAACGTCTCCATCAGTTGATCTCCAGCAGGCCAAGGGGCAGCGGTAATTCCAGCCCGTAGGTAAACAAGAAGAACACCACGGCACCGCTAATCAGGCCGGTGAGATACGCCTTGACCGGGCGCGCGCCCATGCGCCAGCACAGCGTGCCGACGGCCAGCATGGTCGAAATGATGAACCCCAGCGGTTCCAGCAACAGCGCATAAGCGATCAACACCACGACAGCGATAATGAGTTCCAGGAAAGTCCTGGCGACCGGCCAGGGGTTGTCTGTATCGGGTTTGACGATCATGTAGAGACTGCAGATGACCAGAATCATGGCCAATAGCTTGGGAAAGGTCTCCGGCCCCACGGCTTCCGATCCCCCGAAGGGGACCGGAAACTGGGTAGCGCCGTAATAGTAGGCAACGGCGATGACCAGCATGACCAGGCCGAAGACACGGTCATTGAACTTGCTCATTGAATCAGCCCGATTTCCTTGGACAGCGACTGGATGTCTTTGATCTGCTGCTTGACGAAGGACTCGAATTCACTGGAATCCGGGTGGAACGGCATCAGGCCGTTGCTCTTCATGACCTTCTTCCACTGATCGCTGGCGTAGAGCTTGTCGACGGCGTCGACCCAATACTTCTTGGCGTCTGGGTCGATATCGGCCGGCATGTAGAAGCCGCGCCAATTGGGGCCGACCGCGTCGATCCCCTGCTCCTTGGCGGTGGGAATGTCGGAGAGATCACCGGGCAGACGCTCATCGGACAGCACCGCCAACACACGCAGGTCGCCGGACTTGAGGAAGCCCTGGGTTTCGCTGATATCGCCGGTGAACGCATCGACGTGACCGCCGATCACCTGCGTCATCGCCTCGCCTCCGTTGTTGTAGGAGAGATACGGGATACGCGGCAGATTCTTGACGCCGGCCGCCTTGGCCGCGATCAGCACCTTGAGATGGTCCCAACCGCCGTTGGCACTGCCGCCGGCAAACTTGACCGCCCGTGGGTCCTTCTTCATTGCGTCCATCAGTTCATTGAGATCTTGATAGGGCGAATCCTTGGAGACCGCGATCACGCCGTAATCCGCACCCACTGCGCCGATCCAGTTGACCATGTCGGCATTCATGCCCGGAAACTGACTCTGCGCCAGCCGCGTCGTGGTCGCCGTGGACGCCGCCACCAGCAGTTGATCGTCGCCCTTGCGTTTGCTGACGGTGTGGGCGAACGCAACGCCGCCACCGGCGCCGGCCATGTTGATGGTCTGTACGCTGGCCGGTACCAGTTCCAGATCCTCGAGCACGTTGCCGACGCTGCGACAGGTGAAATCCCAACCGCCGCCCGGATCGGACGGTGCGATACATTCGACCTTGCCGGAGGGCTCGAACGCCATGGCACTGCTGGCGGTCAGGGCCAGCGCCGCAGCGGCCACCCACTTGATTGTTCTGGCTGCAAACATGGTTATTTTCCTCGCTGATAGAGCGGAATTATTGGGTACTAACGCTAACCTTACAGTTTCGTAAGGTAGAACTTTGTTCCCGTAGTTAGAAATTAAGGTGAAGCCATGTAACGGTCAACGGCCCGCGCGCAAAAGCCGACTAAAGTTCAATGTCACGAGAATCCATTCGTTTACCATCGCGTCACCAACGGCGATGCGCGAAACTACCGCTGATGCTTTACTGGATAGAAACTGCATCGCTCACCCGCAGGAGTGTTGTCATGGCCTCTAATAAATTACTGTTGATAGAGGACGATTCTCTACTCACCACCACCCTGACGGAAACGTTGACGGTCGAAGGCCAGAGCGTCGACACGATCGACGATGGTGGCGCCGCGCTGACTCGGCTGTCGCTCGACCATGACTACGACTTGGTTCTGCTCGATCTCAACCTGCCGTCCCGTAGCGGTATCGAGGTATTGGCAGCACTGCGTTCACGCGATCGTCAGACTCCGGTGCTGATCCTGACGGCCAGAGCGGCGATCGAGGATCGCGTCAGGGGGCTGGATCTTGGCGCGGACGACTATCTCGCCAAACCGTTTGCTCTCGACGAGCTCGAAGCTCGCGTTCGCGCACTGCTGCGTCGGCGTCAGAATCGCCAGAGCGATCCGCTGGTGGTGGGGTCCCTGCGCTTCGATCGGCAGCGTCAGCACTTCACCCTCGACGACACCGCGTTGGCACTACCGCCACGGGAATACCGCCTGCTGGCATGCCTGATTCGGTTCGCCGGCGAGCCTGTCGACAAGGCCCGCCTGATCGAAGACGCCTTTGCCGGTGAAAGCGTCGGCGACAACGCCATCGAAGTCTACGTTCACCGCCTGCGTCGGCGACTCGCCGATACCGATGTCGGCCTGCGCACGGTGCGCGGTATCGGCTACCTATTGGAGGCGGAGTGATCCTGTCGCGGCGCTGGCGCCTGTCTCACCTGAGTCTCTACCGACGCTTGATGATCTGGCTGCTCTGTCCGCTGGCGCTGCTGACGGCGATCATGTTGTTGCAAGCCTGGCTGGCCTCACGCGAGGCCGCCGATCGCGCTTTCGACCGGCTACTCGACGCTGCTTCGCTTTCCATCGCGGAGCAGGTTCGCTGGCAGCAGAGCCGGCTGTGGATGGATCTGCCCCCATCGGCCCTGGAGATGCTCGCCACCGATGCCGAGGAACGCGTGTTCTACGCGCTCTACGATGCCCAGGGTCACTTCGTGACCGGCAACCGCTCGCTGCCTACATTGCCCGCCGTGGCGAACGACCAGATGAGCTACGGGGAGGTCATCTCCCGCGGCATGGCGCTGCGACTCGGCGTGCGCCGGTCTCGTCTCGAAGGGTGGGATCGCAGCGATCGCTTCGAGGTCAGGGTGGCGCAGACTCTCGAAGGCCGCCGGGCGCTGGCCAACCAGCTGTTCATGGCAAGCTTCGTCAATATCGTGATCATCGCCGGGCTGGCGGTGGTCGTGGTGCTGCTGTCGGCGCGCTTCGCGCTGGAACCCTTGACCCGCTTGCGCCGGGCGATCCGCGAGCGCAATCCGCGCACCCTGGCGCCGCTCGAACTGGCGCTGCCGCACGAGCTGGCCGAATTGCGCCAGGCCCTGAACGAGCTGCTGGCACGCATGCGTCGTGTCCGCGCCAACCAGGAGCGTTTCATCGGCGACGCCTCGCACCAGTTGAGAACGCCGCTGGCGGGGCTCTCCACCCGGGCCGAGCTCGCCCTGCGGCAGACCGATCCGGCCGCCTGGCGCGAAGGGCTGGCGACTTTGCATGGCACCGCTATCCGGACTGCGCGGCTGGCCGGGCAGCTACTGTCGTTGACCCGGCTCAACAACCCCGAAGCCACGCCGGCCAGGCGTCCCGTCGATCTTGCCGCGCTGGCCCAGCGCTGCGTGCGAGAGGCGTTTTCGCGTCACCACCGGCGCGGCGTCGATCTCGGCGTGGAGATTCCCGATCGCCCGGTGATGGTCTCGGCCACCGAGTGGCAGCTGGAAGAGGCGCTGAACAACCTGATCGAAAACGCCTCGCTCTATGGCGCCAGCCGGATCACCGTGCAGGTCAGCGACGCCCCGGCCCGACTGACGGTGGTGGACGACGGTCCCGGCATTCCCGAGTCACAGCGCCTGCTGGTGCTGCGCCCCTTCCATCGCGGCCAGGAGGGCGGCGACGGCAGCGGGCTGGGCCTGGCAATCGTCGATAGCATCGCCCGCGCCCACGACATCCGCTTGAACCTGCAACCCGCCACTCCCGACCACCCCGAGCGCCCCGGCCTATGTATCGTTTTGACCTTCCCTGCCGACGAATGATGTTGCTGATTCGAGCCTGCGGCCTGGTCGCCGTTACGCTGGCGGTCATCATAGAGACGCCGGTCCAGGCTCAGGCAACGACACTGCATTTTCAGGCTGCCACCGATAACCCGCAGCCATTGACCATCTATGGCGTTCTCGATCCGCCTCAGGTTCGCCCCTTACTTGAGGGCTTTCAGCGCCGCAATCCGGATATCGAGATCGAGTACCGCAATCTGGAAACGCTGGCGCTACACGCCCGGGTGCTGCAAGAGCGCAACGCCCCCCGCGCCGACGTCCTGATGTCGCCGGCCATGCCATGGCAGTACGAACTCGCCAACGAGGGCCTTTCGGCACCGCTGGATTCCCCCGCTGCCGCCGCCTGGCCAAGCTGGGCACGCTGGCGCCAGGAACTGTTCGGGGTTACTTTCGAACCTATCGTCATGGTCTACCGCCGCGACCTGGCCCAACGCATGGCGCCGCCCACGAGCCACGCCGAGTTGCTGAACCTGCTGCAGCAAAACGCCGACGTCCTGGACCACCGGGTGGTCACCTATGATCCGCGCCGCAGCGGCGCCGGCTATACCTATGCCATCGAAGATGCCAGAATTTCCGCCCGCTACTGGGATCTGGTCGAAGCGCTAGGCCAAAGCCATAGCGCACTGGAAACCACCACCGCCGCCATGCTCGAGGGACTCAGCGAGGGGCGCTACTGGATCGGCTACAACCTGATCGGCTCCTACGTGCAGGATTACGTCGCCGCGCATCCTGAACTGGTCATGGTCGTGCCCCAGGACTACGCATTGGTTCTGCAGCGTCTGGTAATGATGACTCGTGACGCCCCACACCCCGCCACGGCGCGGCGCTTCATCGACTACCTGCTGAGCGCACCGGCCCAACGCCTGCTCGCCTCCCGCACCACCCTCGGCGCCGTACATCCGGGCATCAGCGGTGCCGGCACCGCGGCAGATCTGCGGGCCCGGCTGGGCGATGCGATTCGCCCGGTCCCGATAGGCCCGGGCCTGCTGGCGACGCTGGATACGCTCAAGCGCCAGACGCTGCTGGAACAGTGGCAGCAGGCATTCGACAATCGCTCGGCCCATACCGACGGACCGATGAAGCCACCGACTCCGTTGCCCGACACCCCCCAACCCTGAGCCATCCATGAAACGACTCGATCAACTGGTTACCGCTCATGCGCGTTCTCGCACCCGCGCCCAGCGCCTGATTCGTCAGGGTCACGTCAGTGTCAACGAAGGGGCCAGCTGGCGCGTTGCCACCAAACCCGGCGAGAAACTGCCGGAAACCGTCGCGCTGCGCATCGAAGATGCACCGGAGGAGCGCTATGTCTCGCGGGCCGGACTCAAGCTGGAATCACTACTGGAAGCGCTGGGCCGCCGTTTCGACGGGCTCTGCGTGCTCGACATCGGTCAGTCCACCGGCGGATTCAGCGATTGTGCCCTGCGCTACGGCGCCAGACAGGTCATCGGTATCGAGGTCGGGCACGCTCAACTCGACGCCGCGCTGCGCGAGGATGACAGGGTCACCTGCCTGGAAGGCGTCAACGCCCGCCAGCTACCCTCCGCACAGCTGGAAACCCTGGCGCCCGCGGGCATCGATGCCGTGGTGATGGATGTCTCGTTCATCTCGCAGACGCTGATCCTGCCCGAGATCGCGCGGATACTGCGGCCGGGGGCCGAGCTCTACTCGCTGGTCAAGCCCCAGTTCGAGGTCGGCCCAGGCAAGGTCGACACACGGGGCGTCGTGCGCGACGAGCGCCTCTACAAGGCCGTCGCCGACACGTTGAACCGAGTCTGCCGTGATCATGGCCTCGACATCGATCACTGGCGAGAGAGCCCGATCCGAGGCGGCGACGGCAATCGCGAGTTTCTGCTGCATGCCCTGCGCCACTGAACTACGCCACTGAACACGCCGTTCGCCTCCTTCGTCGCCGTCATCGTCATCGTCCGCCATCACCGCCGTCGCTCCCGCCATCGTGACCGGCACCGCCGACATCGCTGTCACCCAGATGGCCATCGTCGCCGCTGGGCATCCGGCGGGAATGAGGCGGCTGGGATTTCGAATCCGGGGCCGAGCCCAGCGTCGCGTCGTCTCCGCTGGCACTCTGGACCTTGGCCACCTGGCCGTTGTCGCCGTGCAGCCACACATCCATCTGGTTGAACGCCACGCGAATTCCGTGCTCCTTGAACAACCGATCCAGCCGGCGGTTGATCTCATCACTGGCGTAGAGCCGATCCAGCAGGTCGTTGACGAAGATACGCAGCTCGAAATTGAACGCCGTCGGCCCGTAACTGAGACAGAACACCTGTGGCTCCGGGTCGCGCAGTACCCGACGGTTTTCGTCCGCCGCCTGACGCATCAGCCGATGCACCTCGTCGAGATCGGAGCCATGGGAGACGCCGTAAGTCAACACCACCCGGGTGACGTTATCCGACAACGACCAGTTGATCATTTGATCGGTGACGAAGGTCTTGTTGGGGATGATGATCTCCTTGCGGTCAAAGTCGATCACCGTGGTGGCGCGAATCCGAATCCGGCTGACAGCGCCATGGAGCTGGCCGAGAGTGATGGTGTCGCCGATCCGAATCGGGCGCTCGAACAGAATGATCAGCCCCGAGACGAAATTGGCGAAAATCTCCTGCAGGCCGAACCCGAGCCCCACGCCCAGCGCCGCCACCAGCCACTGCAGCTTGTCCCAGGAAACCCCCAGCGTTCCCAGCGACATCACCACACCCGTGCCGACGATGATGTAGGAAAGCAGAGACGACATCGCATAGGCGCTGCCCTGCTTGAGGGTCAGCCGCGACAGCACCATGACCTCCAGCAGTCCTGGTAGATTGCGCGCCAGCATCATGGTCAGCGCCAGCGTGATCAGGGCAATGACGATATCCGCCACGGTAATCGGATCCAGGGTCATCGCTTCGCCCTGGCCGCGCTCGATCTCCCATACGCTGACGTGATCGAGATAGGAGAATACCTCCAGCAGATCCGACCAGATCAGATAGAAGACACAGGTAAAGCCGATGAACAGGATCAGCTTCGAGAGTCTCAACGACTGCTGATTGACCTGTTCCATATCCAGCGGCGGCTCTTCGAGCAGCTCGAGCCCGCCCTCGGCTCCTTCCTGAATCTGGGCGCGTCGCCTTGTCACCGCACGCCTGTAAGCTAAGCGCCGCTGCGCTACAGCGAGCCCGCGAACCACCGTGGCTTCGACCAGTATCCACAACCCGAAAATATACAGCGAATTGATGAAACGCCCGATCAGACGCAACGCCGCGTACTCATAGCCCAGCGCAATCAATCCGGCGAGCACCAACGGCACCAACGCCAGAGCCAATCCCAGCAGCAGCCGGAACAGCTTGAGACCGAAGTAGGGCACGTGGGCCAGAATCAGCCGCACCAGGATCCCGCTCATTGCCAGCAGACCGGCCAACAGCATCAGCAGGAATAGCGGGCGACTGGATAGCTCCGCCTGACTGCCGGGCGCGGCACCGCTGATGAGAATGGTCGGGATCAGAGAAATACCCAGCCAGAACAGCAACCGTCTCAGCTGTGCGACATAGCCGGTCGACCAGTGAAAATGACGCGTCGCGACCCCGTCCGACACCAGCAATCGCCGCGCCCAACCGAGCACACCCCAGGCCAACGCGAGCTGCAGCAGCGACTCCCCTATGCGTTCGGCAAAATCATCGCTGCCGAGGCGCAGCAAACCACCCGCCACGGCCAGCATCAGCGGCCCATGCGCTGCCAGTATGGCGTTGTAGAGAATCGCGCGCGGCGTATGCATCTGCGTATCGCGCTTGAGCCCGCCAATCTGCTCATGCAGGTTAAACAGACGCACCTTGATTCGACGCCTCATCAACAGCAGCGCGGCCGTCAGCAGCAGCACCGGAATGACCGCCAACGCACGCAGGTCCGGTACCTGCCAGAAGCTCGCCAGCGCCGTTTTCCAGGCGCCCTTCTTGATCTGATCGACCAGAATGGTGGGCGCATCCTGCCACCAGCCAAAGGTCAAGGGCCGCGCACTGGCGACCCAAAACAGCTGCTCCTCGATCACGCCGCGAAGTGACGTGGTAAGCCCCGCCAGCTGTTCCTGATTGAGCTGCAGATCGATCGCTACCGTCAATAGACTGCCGTACTCGCGATCGAGCTGCTCCAGAACTTCGCTCCGCGACTGAAATAACTGGGTCAGGGCATCGACCAACGAGGGCGTCACCTCGATATCGGCATCGGCGAGGCTTTTTTTCGCCAGCGCCCGCGGCTGCCGGAGCGCGTCTCGTTGATCGACCAGATCGAACTGGCTGAGCCGCGTCTTGGCGATCTCCTCCTGCAGCCCGCCCAACTGGTCGACATCCGGAAGCGCGCGGCGCTGTTCGTCGAGAATCCGTGACAGCAGCGGGCTGCCACGAATCGCTTCGATCTGTTCGTTGAGCGTGCGTTTGACCTGACGCACCCGATCGAGCTGCGAGCGGGTATCGATGGCCTCGCGGATCAGCTTGTTGGTGCGGTCGGTGACTTCGAGCAGACGATTGCTGAGATCGCGGTTGGTGTCCTGAATGTCTCGCAACACCGGATGTGCCTTGATCGCAGCGCTGTCCTCTTCGCCGATATTGGCCACGGCTTTTTCGGATTCGGCCCGACGCTGGCGATCGAGAGCCTCCTGCAGCACATTCAAACGGGCCTCTTCGATCGCGACCTGACGCTGAAGCAGATCGCGTCGCCGCGCATCCAGCTCGCGCAACTGGGTATTGTTGGACAGTTCCCGACGGTGGTATTCGGCTTGCAGCTCCGCCAGCGCCAGCGCCAGCTGATAGCGAGCCTGAGCCGGGGCAGAGCTCGATGCCTGGCTGTCGTCGTCAGTGGATGTCTGGAGCTGGGTTCGCGCCTGTTCCGCATCGGCCATCGCCTGGGCAATGGCCGACTGTGCCCGCTCCGGCAGCGTCTCGGCGCTGATCAGCCGCGCATTCACCGAGGCCAGCTGATTCTGCAGCGTTTCGAGCTGATCCAGAGAGTCGGAGGTCTTCTGGCCCAGCACGTCCACCGAGAGTCGGTCAAGCGCATCGGTCTCGGGCGGCTGGCTGTCGCTCAAGCCGGAGAGCTGACGTTCGAGCTCGCGAATGCGCTGGGGAGCCTGCTGTGCCGAACTCTCGAGCGTCTTCAGCTCCTTGCGCAGCGAATCCAGTGAATCCAGCGACTCCAGTGCGGCACGTATATCTTCCAGGTCCGTGCGCTGTTGCTCGTCGGGCGTTTCGACTTTCTCGAGTTTCTGTTGTTCCGCCTCGAGCCTGGAGCGGGTCGGCAGGCTTTCCGTCTGCTGCGCCGAGGCGACAACGCTTGTCATCAGTATGCACATTACCAATGCCAAGAACGTGATACGCTGAGCCGCTTTTCCGAGGACGGTAGACACCTTCTCGCGGATGTCTGTCGCTGCGACGTCCGAGATGACGGAGGCCGGCGTCGATGCCATCAGATCGACCGCCTTCGCAGGTTTAAACGATTGCTGAACAAGAGATCCTGATCGCCTGACAGACTCATCCCTGGCCGGATAATCCGACATGCCTTCTCCTCATCGACTCCATTCATGCGGCTACCATTGCGCTCGTGCGGTGGGTTTTGCTATCGAATGCGGAGTTTACCGTCAGCTCGAGCGGATTCCGAGGCGTTCGTCATCTCATCAATCACGTTTGACTTGAGGCGGTGACATGCTAGAAATCGTCACTACTCGTTAAGAAGCCTGGTTGTCCTCGACCTGATCGCGCTTCTACCCACTGGATCATCTTGACAGGACAGTCCTATGACGCCTATTCGCTCGTTGCGCCATACCAGCCTTCTACTACTGGGGATACTGACCACGATATTACTGGGGATACTGACCACGCCGCTGGCAGTTGCACAGCCCTCGGTTACCGAAAGCGATCCGGTTCAGCAGGCAAATGAACAGGCGGACATCCGCCGCGATCTCGAGGCCGAAACCGCCGAGAATCCGCTGGCAATCACGACCTATCGCCGTAACTACTTCCTGCCATGGACCTATAATACCAACCCCGACCAGTCCAATTTCCGCGACATCACCTCCGAGGGTAATGTCGACAACTCAGAGATCAAGTTTCAGCTGAGCTTCAAGATCAAACTGCTCGACGACATATTTGGAGATAACGGCGACCTGTATTTTGCCTACACCCAGCGCAGCTGGTGGCAAGCCTACAATTCCAAAGCGTCCGCACCCTTCCGCGAAACCAACTACGAACCCGAAGGCTTTGTAAGCTTCGATAACCGCTGGACGGTGCTGGGCTGGACCAACACCATCAATCGGGTCGGCTTCGCGCACCAGTCCAATGGTCGTTCGGATCCGCTCTCGCGCAGCTGGAATCGGATCTACGCAGAGTCGATATTCCAGCGTGGCGACTGGGGTTTCAGTGTCGCTCCACATTGGCGTATTCCCGAAAATGAAGAGACTGATGACAACCCTGATCTCGAGGACTACATCGGCTACGGCGATCTGACATTGGTGCGTGCATTCGGCGATCAGGAAGTCTCGCTAATGGTTCGTGGCAATCCGGGCAAAGCGCATTACGGTGGTCAGCTCGACTATTCGTTTCCGCTATTCGGCAAGGTTCGGGGTTATCTGCAGTACTACAAGGGCTACGGCGAGAGTCTGATCGACTATAATCAGGATGTGCAACGTTTCGGTCTGGGCTTCAGTATCAACACCTTTTTAGCCGGGATTCCCGGCACGCGTTGATCCCTGCAGATAGCCTGTCTATGCTGGTCGACGTCAATATCTACGCCAACCGACTGTCAGAGGAAGACAACCATGACCATGCAATCCATCGGCGGCAATCGCCCCGAACGTGAACGCGAAGCTTCTACCGAGCAACTCAAGGACGATCTGCGCAATCTGTCGCAAACGGTCGAGGAACTGATCCATGCCACCGCGGATGACTCTCGCGGCAATATTGCAGAGCTTCGCCAACGCGCTCAGCAGCGTCTGCAGGAGACTCGCGAGCGTCTGGAAGCCCGTGGCGAGAAACTTTATGCCAACGCTCGAGAGCAGATGGACGCCACCGATCGCTATGTCCACGACAACCCGTGGACCAGCATCGGGATCGGCGCCGCTTCCGGCGTCGTGCTGGGGCTACTGCTGGGACGCCGTTAATGGCGGGGCCAGCTGAAAGCGTCATCTCCGCCGCACGTCGATTGATCAGCAATCTCATCGTCAGTGGTGAGACGCGGCTGCGTCTCGCCGTTGTCGAGTGGGAAGCCGAGCGCGAACGCCTGCTGACGATGCTGCTGCTCGCCGGTTCGGGCCTGATCATGTTCTCCTTCGCCATCGGGATGCTGCTCCTGCTGGTCGTGGTGGCATACTGGGAAGACAACCGGCTGCAAGCGATCGCGATCTGCTCGGCGGTGCTTTTCGTGGTTTCGGGCGTGTTGATCTTCGCTGCCAGGAGAGTGGCCAAACAGCGCAAGCTGATGGCGGCGACCTTGCATCACCTGGATCAGGATCGCCAGTCGTTGGGGCCGTCTCATGACTGAACGCTCTCGGCAGCAACAGATCGACGATCTTGAGGATGAAATTCTTCAGAATCGTCTGGACATGACGTCGGCGATGCGGGAATGGCGTGACGCGACGGCACCCATCGATAATGGTTGGGAAAAGCTGATGAGCTGGCGGGTACCGTTGATGGCCGCTGGTGGGTTTCTCGCGATGCGTGGCCTACGCAAGCCGCGCGCCACCGGTCGGCTATTCAGGCGCGGCCTGACCGGATTCATGATGTACAACCGCGGCAAGGCGCTCTATCGAGCAACTCAGGGGCGCAAGCGCTGAATCGGCACCCCTATCTATCCTACGCGCTACGCGAAGCTTCCGACGGCCACTGCATGCAGTGGCCATTCTTCGTCATGCCCTGGAAATCTCATGCCTGCTTGAATCGTATGACAAGCTTGGGAAAAACGGGTCGGGGGCTAGACGGCCTGACCACATGCCACGCCGGAGGCCCAGGCCCACTGAAAGTTGAAGCCACCTAACTGGCCGGTAACATCCAGCACTTCACCGATGAAATGGAGCTGGGGAACGGCGTTGACGGCGAAGGTCTTCGACGATATTTCAGCGGTGTCGACACCACCCATGGTGACTTCCGCCGTGCGCCAGCCTTCCGTGCCCGCCGGCTTGAATTGCCATGCCTGGAGCCCTTGGGCCAGCGCCTCGATATCGGCATTGGAGAACTCGGCCAGCGGTCTTTCCTGCCACCCCGTCCATCCCTGCCATTCGATCAACGCTTGGGCGAGCCGCTTGGGCAACATCTCGCCCAGCCAGGTACCAAGACGTCGGCGGGGCGAGCCCTGACGTAACGCGCTCAACGTTTCGGCCACCGCGACCGATGGCAGCCAATCGATCGCCACCGTCATCCCCGGCTGCCAGTGGCTCGAGGCCTGCAACATTGCCGGCCCCGAGACCCCGCGATGAGTAAACAACAGCGGCTCGCGGTAGCGGCCGTCACCACAGCTGGCCTCTACCGGGCAGGAGAGCCCGGATAGCGACGCCAGTGATGCTTTCCATTGCGACGTTACCGTGAACGGCACCAAGGCTGCGCGCGTCTCGGTAACAGCCAGACCGAACTGGCGAGCTACGTCGTAACCGAAGCCACTGGCCCCCAGCGTCGGGATCGACAGACCACCGGATGCGATAACGACCGCGCCGGCGTCTACCGTGCGGCCGTCGATCTCCAGACGCATGCCATCACCGCAACGCTCGATTCCTCCAACCGACGTGGAGAGAGAGACTTCGACACCGGCCCACTCGCACTCCGTCATCAGGACGGAGACGATATCCTTGGCCGAATGCGCGCAAAATAGCTGTCCGGGCGCTTTTTCGACGTATTCGACACCGTGACGCTCGATCAACTCGACGAAATGCTGCGGCGTGTAACGTTTCAATGCCGAAATGGCAAAGTGTGGATTGCGCGAAAAGAAGTGCGCCGGCGTGGTCGCAAGATTGGTAAAATTGCAGCGCCCGCCGCCGGACATCAAAATCTTCTTGCCGGCCTTGCTGGCGTGGTCGACGACCCGCACCCGCAGGCCGCGATAGCCCGCAGTCAGCGCGCACATCAGGCCGGCAGCGCCAGCTCCGACGATCACGACGTCGTAGGTTTTCATCTCCACATCGACCTTGGCTTGTTGCGTGGGCAAGCATTCTAGCAGAGCCGTTTTCCTACACAGTCTTTTCATTTGGCGGACGTTAAGGTAGTAACGAGAAGCAAAACGTCACAGCGCATCGGTAGCGCTTCTTCGAGTCCTTGTAACACAGCGTAGACATCGGCCTTTTATGACAATGATAACGACGGCTCTCTCGACGGCTCTCCTATTTTGCAGGCGCGCTTCCTCCTCACCTACACTGCTGGGCCTGACCACCGCTGCCGCCCTGCTGCTCGGCTCGGTGTACGCCCAGGCGCAGGCTGAATCCCCGATTGCCGTGATCGCCGCCACGGTCAGCCCCTCGACCTGGCAGGACCCGGTCGAAGCATTGGGCACACTGAGAGCGGACGAAAGCGTCACGCTCTCCTCGACGCTGACCGGCACCATCAGCGCGTTCAACTTCGAGGATGGCGATCACGTCGATGCCGGCCAATGGCTGGTTCAGCTCGATGATGATCAGGTCCAGGCCGAACTGCGCGCCGCCCAGGCGCTGCTCGGGCAGCGCCAGAGTGCTCTCAACCGTGCTCAACAGCTGCAGGATCGCAAACTCGGGGTCCGCGCCACGCTCGAAGACAATGCCGCGCTGGTTCAGCAAAGCGAGGCCGAGATCGACGCCATTCGAGCCAAGTTGGCGAACCACCGCCTGCAGGCGCCGTTCGCAGGCACGGTCGGTCTGCGCAATATCAGTATCGGCGCGCTGGTCACGCCCGGCACGGATCTAGTCACCCTCGACAAGCTCGATACCATGAAGCTCGATTTCACCGTACCGGCAACGCTGCTATCGGTATTGCATCCGGATCTTACGCTTAGCGCCACGACGCCGAGCTATCCCGACGAGGTGTTCCGCGCCAAGGTGGCCACGCTCGGCACGCGGATCGATCCCATTTCTCGTAGCCTGGTGGTACGCGCCGACCTTCCCAATCCCGATGGCCGGCTGTTGCCGGGCATGCTGATGGAGGTCAAGCTCAATCAGCCTGCGCGGCAGGCGTTGACGATCCCGGAGAGCGCACTGGTTCCCGATGGCGAGCGCCAGACGGTATGGCTGATCAAAGCGGGCCAGCCGGCTCGTGTCACCCGCCGAGAAGTGATCACCGGTGAACGTCGAGAGGGTGAGGTCGAGATCGTCGACGGCCTCGACAGCGGCCAGCGTATCGTCACCCACGGTACTCTCAAGGTCCGCGAAGATGATCCCGTTGAACTGATCGCCACCGATGCCGGCGCGGGCGACATCAAGGACGTGCTGGAACGTCAGCGCCGAGCCTCTGAATCACAGATATCTGAATCCCAGGCCCCCGAATCGCAGGCCAACGACTGATGCGGATTTCCGATCTCTCGATCCGCCGCCCGGTCTTCGCGACTGTCGTCTCGTTGCTGCTGATCGCGTTTGGCCTGCTGGCCATGGAGCGCTTGCCGCTACAGGAATACCCGGCGATCGACCCACCGATCATAAGTATCGAGACCAATTACCCCGGGGCTTCCGCCAGCGTGGTCGAGACTCGCATCACCCAGCTGCTCGAGGATCGCATCGCGGGCATCGAAGGCATCGTATCGATCGAATCCAGCAGCGCCGACGGTGAGTCGGAGATCGACGTCGAGTTTTCGCTGGATCGCGACATCGACGGCGCGGCCAACGATATCCGCGACCGCATTTCGTCGGTGGCCGACAACTTGCCGGACCAGGCCGAGCCCCCCGAGATCGAGAAGAGCGACAGCAGTGACGACGTCATCATCTGGCTGTCGCTTTCCGGGGAGGGCTACACCATTCCGGAGCTCACCGATTATGCCAATCGCTATCTCATCGATCGCTTCTCGACGCAGAACGGCGTGGCGCGGGTACGTCTGAGCGGCGGCAAGGAGTACGCGATGCGCGTGTGGCTCGACCGCAATGCCCTCGCCGCCCGCCAGTTGACCGTCGACGACGTGGCCGACGCGCTCGAGGACGAGAACGTCGAACTACCGGCCGGGTTTCTCGAATCCCGTGACCGCCAATTCACGCTGCGCATTCCGCGTAGCTTCACTACCGCTGCCGACTTCCGAAATCTGGTGATTGCACGAGGCACAGACGGCTATCTGGTGCGGCTGTCGGACGTGGCCCGCGTGGAGGTCGGTTCGGTCGAGGAACGCTCGTTATATCGCGGCAATGAAATGCCGATGGTCGGTCTGGGCATGATCAAGCAGTCCACCGCCAGCGTGCTGGAGGTGGCCGACGGCGCCAAGGCGGAAATGGCCAGACTCCAGTCGACATTGCCCGAAGGCATGCAGCTATCGCTCAATTTCGACTCCTCGGTGTTCGTCTCGGGTGCGCTGCATGAGGTTGTATCGACGCTGTTCATCGCCATGGCGCTGGTCGTCGTGGTGATCTTCCTGTTTCTCGGCAATGTGCGCACGACGCTGGTACCGGCGGTGACGGTGCCCATCTCCCTGATCGGTACCTTCATCTTTCTGGCGCTGTTCGGCTTTACCCTCAATCTACTGACGTTGTTGGCACTGGTACTCTCGATCGGGCTAGTGGTCGACGATGCCATCGTCGTCATCGAGAACGTGCACCGTCGTATGGTGACCCACGGTGAGACACCGCTGGTCGCCGCCTATCGAGGTACCCGTCAGATCGGTTTTGCCGTTATCGCCACTACGCTGGTGCTGATCACCGTATTCGTGCCGCTGAGCCTGCTCCCGGGAGACATCGGCCGCCTGTTCTCGGAATTCGCGCTGACGCTCGCCGCCGCCGTCGGCATTTCGTGTCTGGTCGCGCTGTCGCTGGCACCGATGCTGTGTTCGAAATTGCTCAGCCCACGGATGCACGAGAGTCGCATCAGCCGCGGCGTGCACTGGCTGCTGGATCGCTCTCAGGCGATCTATCGGCACTGTCTACGCTGGGCGCTGCGCTGGCGCTGGATCGTGATCGGGCTATTCGCGCTGGTACTACTGCTGACGGCCTGGCTATTTCAACAGCTGCCCGACGAGTACACGCCCAAGGAAGATCGTGGCAACTTCTTCGTGCTGATCGAGGGGCCGCCCGGAGCGACCTTCCACTACATGCAGGATTACTACGACGAGATCGAAGCCCGCTTGATGGCGCTGGTCGACACCGGCGATATCAAGCAGCTCTCTATCCGCGGGCCACGTGGATTCGGCAACGTCGAGAACTTCAACGACGGCATCGCGATCGTGACCCTCAACGACTGGGGCGCACGGCGCTCCGCCTGGGACATCATGACTGATGTCAGACACCAACTATCAGACCTGCCAGGGGTCACTGCCACCCCGGTCATGCGGCAGGGCTTCGGTGGCCGGGTCGAAAAGCCGATCCAGTTCGTCATCGGCGGCAGCACCTACGAACAGCTGGTGGACTGGCGCGACCGTCTGCTCGCCCGTATCCGCGATGACGGTGATACCGGCCTCGAGGCGGTCGACAGCGATTACAAGGAGACCCAACCGCAGCTGCGCATTCAGATCGACTACGACCGCGCCGCCGCTCTCGGTGTCACCGTCAGTACCATCGGCAACACGCTGGAAACCCTGTTCGGGGGGCGCAACGTCACCACCTATGTCGATAACGGCGAAGAGTACGATGTCGTGCTCGAAGGCGAGCATGACCGCCAGCGTGCGCCGAGAACGCTGGACAACGTCCAGGTGCGCTCGGCCGTCAGCGGTGAATTGATCCCACTGGCGAGCCTGGTATCGGTGTCGGAGTTCGCCGGTGCCAGCGAGCTCAATCGTTTCAACCGCATGCGCGCCATCACGATCGAGGCCAATCTTCAGGATGGCGTCGCGATCGGCGACGCGCTCGACTACCTGCAACAGATCGCCAGCGAAGAACTCCCCAGCGAGGCAGTCATCGATTACAAGGGCCCCTCTCGCGACTACCGGGAGGCCAGCGGCGCCACCACGTTCCTGCTCATCCTGGGCGTCGTCGTGGTGTTCCTGGTTCTCGCTGCCCAGTTCGAGAGCTTCATTCACCCGCTGGTGATCATGTTCACCGTGCCGCTGGCGATCAGCGGTGCGCTCCTGGGTCTCTGGGCCAGCGGGCAATCGCTCAACATCTACAGTCAGGTCGGGCTGGTCATGCTGGTAGGGTTGGCGGCCAAGAATGGGATTCTGATCGTCGAATTCGCCAATCAATTACGCGACGAGGGACTGGCCTTTGCCGATGCCCTGGTCGAGGCGGCGGTGACTCGACTCAGACCGATCCTGATGACGACCGTCACCACCATGGCCGGCGCCGTACCCTTGATCCTGGCATTCGGGCCCGGGGCCGAATCACGCATCGTCATTGGCACCGTCATTTTCTGTGGCGTTGCCGCAGCCACCTTGCTCACGCTCTTCATCGTACCAGTCGCCTACGACCTGCTGGCACGACGCACCAGCTCTCCCGGTGATATAGGTCGGCGCCTCGACAGTGAAATGCAGCCCGACGATCCCGTGACGAGTCGCCCTAGCGACTGACAGAATTGCGACTACACTAAGTCGGCAACACTGTTGCACAGCCCGCGAATGCGACCAACGCTATTGCAAAAATCGCACAGAGATCGTTTCATCGAGCCGGAGGAGTGAACATGAGCCTGTTCCATCGTGACGACAAGACAGCCGGAGAAAGCCGTATCGATGAAGATATGGCAGGCTCCGCCGAGAGGACGCCTCACCCGGGGGACGATCCCATTCGCGAGGAACCCGATCTAGCATCGGGGCCAGGCTCTCGGGAACCGGAGTTAGATCCGCTGGAAGAGAGCATCGACGAGCCGCCCTCGCATGCCGGGGTTTATCTTGCGCGTGATGGATGGAGCGAACGTTCTCGCCGCAGACTGGAAGACCAGATCACCGACACTTGCGAAAGCTGTGATGAGTTCGTACAACGCAAGCCTTGGCAGAGTGTGGGCATTGCCGCACTGGGTGGCGCTCTTCTAACGTTGATGTTGACTCGGCGCTGATTGCCCCTGGTTCACTACTCGCCGACCACCACTGGCCGTCTATTACTGACCATTCACCCCTGACGAACGATTAAGGATGATCCCATGAGCCGTAACTACCGGGAAGAGACCCGCCGTCACTATCAAGATGCCAAGCGCCGTGGCAGCAAAGGTATTGAACGAGCGCGCCATCGTGCCGATGACGTCAGCAATGAGCTGGCGGAACATGCCGAAGAAGCCTGGCGCGAAACCGACGACTACGTTCATCGCAATGCCTGGAGCAGCATGGGCGTCGCGGCATTGGCAGGATTCGCCATCGGCTTCCTCGCCGGCCGCCGTTAAATTCCAGACCTGCCGATGGGCGGTCGACAAGACGGCAAGAACCATGATGGCTCCGTGGCTTATCACGGAGCCATCATGGTTTCTGATCGAGGTTCAGCCGTTTTTCTCTCTCTCAGTTACCGCTTCGGATAGCGCGGGGCTTCTTCGATCGTTGCATGCTTTGCATAATTAATTGCGCCTATCCTTTCGGGCCTTACTGTCTCTCAATCCTTACCTGTCTCTCGAGCCTTGCGCAGCCTCCGACTGTTCGAAGAGCGTCTCGCGCAGATGGCGCAGCGAATCCGCATCGCTGCTGTCAGGCCATAACCACAGTCGCTGCCCCGAAAGATCGAGCGCCGACAGCAGCGGGCCCAGACGTACTCCTTGGCACGCATGAGACTGCCAGATACGTCCATCGACAGAGCTTTCCCAGACCACGCCTCCCTTGGATTGACCACCACGGAGCTTGGATTGACCACCACTGAGCTTGGACTGACCGCATCGGAGATAGCGACACCGCGGCACGCCGAGATACTGACGATAGCTCAGCACGACAGCGACAAGGGCCACCACGGCAGCGACGCGATAATCTAGCCACCATCCGGCATAGCTTGCCAAAACCAGTCCCATTAGAATCTGGCTGGCCAGCGACAGCCTAGAGCGCCTGATGACGACGAGGATCGATGGTTTCGGCATGTTCGACGATCATCTTGACGAGGCGGCGCATATCCGGATCCTGCGGCCACTCTCGGCGCATCAACCAGGTGAAGAGATCCTGATCTTCATTGGCCAGCAACTCTCGATACAGCACCTGATCCCGAGCCGACAACTGGTCATAACGGTCCTCGAGAAACGGCATCAGCAGCAGGTCGAGTTCCCACATGCCACGCCGGGAGTGCCAGTACAGTCGGCGGCGTATCACATCTTCGTTGTCGGGCATGCATTTTCCTCGATCGAGTGTATTGCACAGCATTATACCCAAGCGGATTCTTTGCCACTATCTTTGCCACTAGTCAGTACCACCATCTCTACCTCTATCTTTACCACTATCTCCACCACTATCAGCAAACCGGCACTGAACGGCTAATCCGTTGTTTTCTCAAAAGTTGCGAAGTATGCTGAAGCGACAATAATAGATGTCGGACGACCGTTACGCCGTCCGCCACCGCTAGGCAGGCTTCACGGAGAATGTCGATGACCAAGTCTGAATTGATCGAACAGATTGCTGCACGTCGGCCCGAACTATCGGCCAAAGAAGTGGAATCCGCCGTGCGCGTCATCCTTGACGATATCACCAGTGCCCTCGCCGAAGGAGGGCGCGTCGAGATTCGCGGATTTGGCAGCTTTTCGCTGCATTTTCGTGAGCCTCGTACCGGACGTAACCCCAAGACCGGCGACGCCGTGAATCTCGATGGCAAATATGTCCCGCACTTCAAACCGGGAAAGGAACTACGCGAACAGGTCAACGCCAGCCGCGCGCTCGGTTATTGATCTATCCAGTCACCGTAGCCGTCGTCCCGTCGATGGCTGCCACCGCGAATTGGATTGGCGGCGCAAGCTGCCAGCGGTGTGTCACCAGGAATTGCTATGCGCTGGCTCAAAGGCGTCATTCTCGCCATCATTCTGATCGTCGTACTGTTGCTCGGCATTCTGTTTGCGGTCAACAACCAGCAGTCGCTGCCGTTGGATCTGATCTGGGTTCAGCTGCCACCGGCGTCACTGTCGTTGTGGCTTCTGGTAGCGCTCGCCTGCGGCGTGGTTCTCGGCATGCTGGCCATGACTGGCATGTATCTGCGCCTGCGCACGCTATTGACCCGCGCCCAACGCCATAATCAGCAACAGCGCAAGGAACTCGATCGTCTACGGACGCAGGAGTTCAAGGAAAGCACCTGAATGAGCAATGTACTGCTGCTAGCATTGCTGGTGGCAGCCATCGCCATCGGCTGGTTACTGGGGCGCTGGGAGTCGGGGCACTTTCGTGCCCCACCCCAACCGTTGCGGGGGTCGCTACCGAAAGACTATTTCGTCGGTCTCAATTACCTGCTCAACGAGCAGCCCGATCGAGCGATCGAGACTTTCACCCAAGCGCTAGAGGTCAACAGCGACACGGTCGAAACCCATATCGCTCTGGGTAATCTTTACCGCTCGCGCGGGGAAGCCGATCGTGCCGTTCGCATTCATCAGAATCTCCTTGACCGCCCCTCTCTTACACCCTTCCAGAGCGGACAGGTACAGCTGGAACTGTCTCGTGACTTTCTCAATCTCGGCCTGCTGGATCGCGCCGAGCGTCTACTGTTGTCGCTGCAGAAAAGCCACGTCGACGAGGTACAGAAGCTCGCCGCCAAACGGTTGCTGGTCGATCTGTTCGAACGCGAGAAGGAGTGGCTCCAGGCGCTGGAAACTGCCCAGCCCCAGCTGGTTCGTCAGGATGCCGACATCCGACGAGCTGCCGCGCACTGGCATTGTGAGCTGGCCCAGCAGCATCGCGACGCCAGCAGCTCATCGCTTGCTCGCAAGTCATTGAAACAGGCGCTACAGACCGACGAGCGCTGTATTCGCGCCAACTGGATGCTGGGGCAACTCGAATGGGATATCGGTCAGTACCGCAATGCGGCCCGGTTCTGGCAGCGTGTACCAGAACAGGACCCTGGTTTTACCACCGTCGTGCTGGAGCCGCTACGGGACGCCTATCGATTGCTCGACGACGCTAACGGCTGGTGGCAATTTCTGGAAAAGCAGCTGCAGCACAATCCGCAGACCACTGTCGTGATGATGGCCGCGGATACCTTGAGACACCACCAGGGCACGGAGGCCGCCTGCGCGTTCGTCAGCGAACAGCTTCGCGCGCATCCCAGCCTGCGCGGGGTCGACTATCTCATGGATCTCTATCTGGACGACAGCGACCCCGAAGAGCGTGATCGCCTGGAGCTGCTCAAGCAGCATACCCGTCAACTGCTGAGCACTCGGCCCCGGCATCGCTGCCAGCGTTGCGGCTTTGGCGCCGAGAAGCTTCACTGGCAGTGCCCACGCTGCCGCAGCTGGGGTACTTCCAAGCCGGTCACCGGCCTGGAAGGCGAATAATCACGTTTTGCCGGTAATTCAAGTTTCAATACCCAGTGAGCGCTCGATAGCCGCCAGCGCCGCCATCGGATCGCTTGCCTGCGTCACCGCCCTACCGATAACCAGATGCGTACTGCCGGCTGCCATTGCCTCTTCCGGTGTCATCACCCGTCGCTGATCGCCCAAGTCGGCCGTCGCGGGACGAATTCCCGGCGTCACCTTGAGGAAATTTTCGCCACACAGTTCGCGTAACCGGGCGCTTTCATGCGCCGAGCAGACAACACCGTCCAATCCGCTCTCCTGCGCCAGCCTGGCCAGTCGCTCGACCTGGCTCAACGCATTGCCCGCCACGCCCGTCTCGCCAAGCTCGTCATCGGAGGTGCTGGTCAGCACCGTGACCGCAACGAGGTGGGTCTTCAATCCTCGCTGTGCCAACCGTTCGACGCTGGCTTCCATCATGCGGCGGCCTCCCGCAGCGTGCACGTTGACCATCCACACACCCTGGTCCGCCGCCGCCTCGACCGCGCCTGCCACGGTATTGGGGATATCGTGAAACTTGAGATCCAGAAAGACTTCGAAGCCACGCTGGTGCAATGCCTCGATGGCGGAAGGCCCGACGCGAGTAAACAGCTCCTTGCCGATCTTGACCCGACAACGCGCGGGATCGAGCGCATCGGCCAGCTGTAGCGCTGATGGTAGATCCGCATAGTCGAGCGCGATGATAAGCGGCGAGTCGGTGGCAGACATGGGTAATCTCCGGCTATCGAATTCGGGAGGAGTATACCGAATGCAGTGCAGTCAGGGGCGTCCACACGAGCAGGCATCGCTGAAATCGACATGTAGGTTTTGGCTTACAGAAATCTGCGATTTCTGCCAATCAATCTGTCGCCAAGGTCGTCGATAGGAGGAAGTGATGGTCGGCCAACGACAATACCGACTCTCTTTTCATTTCATCCTGAAGGAAACGACAATATGAAAACATTGATTCAAGCAGTGCTGCTCTCGGTTCTCAGCTTCTGCGTACTTCCGGCGCTGGCCCAGGACGCGCCCGTCAACATCAACCAAGCCTCGGTGGAAACACTGACGACGCTACCGGGTATCGGCGCTGTCAAGGCACAGGCCATCGTCGAGGATCGCGAGGCCAACGGCGACTACAAGACGCTCGAAGACCTCACCCGTATCGATGGCATCGGCGAAACCACAGTTGCCAACCTGGCTGACGACGCAACGATCTGACATCGTCAATATCGCTACCCGGAGCCGACCACGGCTCCGGGATCACCGGACTTGCAATCCTATCGATCGTCTCCATCTTGACTCAATCTGGCAGCGTCAACGACGGAGACATCATGCCCCTGCTTTTTCTCTTTACGCTTCTTGCCATCGCCGACTTCGCCGTACTTTTTTCTGTCGGTGCCAAAATCGGTCTGCTGGCAAGCATCCTGTGGATCGTCGTCAGTGCCGCTTTTGGGATCCACCTCATTCGTCGCGAAAGCCTACTGACACTCCAACGCGCGCGTGAGCGCATGGCGCGGGGCGAAATCCCTTCGGACGAACTCATGGCAGGCGCTTCCTTCGTCTTCGCCGGCCTGTTGCTGATCGCACCTGGTTTCCTCTCAGACGTCATTGGACTACTGTGCCTGCTCCCGGGCAGCGGCCAGTTGTGGCGACGCTGGTCGAGCCGCGGCCCGCACCATGTCAGCGCTCATGGCAGTGACATCCCCGGAGATTGGCATGCTCACCAACATCGGCGGAGAAATGGCGCCGAAGAGGAATACCGCCACGATTCCACCCCACTCGTCGAGGGTGACTATCTCGGCAAAGACGACCCGAATTAGACAAAGACGATCCGAGCGAAGACAACATTCGGCAATAAAATTTTTCGCTTACCCCTTGAAACCGTTCAGCCAGACCCAATCAAGGCAGCAGCGATAGCTTTAGGCCATCAGGCCCGTTAACCGGAAGGCCTAGCCTTCGCCCCTTGAGCCTCGCTCATGCGGGAATGTGCATTTGCAACATGCAACCATCAGGAGAATGTGAGCAATGAAAATCCGTCCCTTGCACGATCGCGTCATCGTACGTCGCAAAGAAGAAGAGCAGAAAACTGCCGGCGGCATCGTGCTTCCGGGCAGCGCCCAGGAAAAGCCGACGCGTGGTGAGATCCTCGCAGTGGGCAACGGCCGCATCCTCGAAAGCGGCGAAGTGCGCGCGCTGGACGTCAAAGTTGGCGACACCGTGATTTTCAAGGAAGGCTTCGGCGTTGAAAAGCAGAAGGTCGACGGTGAAGAAGTCTTGATCATGAGCGAAAGCGACATTCTGGCCGTCGTCGAAGGCTGATTGGCCCGACCAACGCTCGAAGATTCATTACGATTTTACGCATTACATTAGGAAGATCGAACAATGGCAGCTAAACAAGTCAAGTTCTCTGATGATGCTCGCAAGCGCATGGCGCGTGGCGTCAACGTTCTCGCGGACGCCGTTAAAGCGACGCTCGGCCCGAAAGGCCGCAACGTGGTACTGGAAAAATCCTTCGGTTCACCGACCGTCACCAAAGACGGCGTTTCTGTCGCCAAGGAAATCGAACTGAAGGATCGGTTCGAGAACATGGGTGCACAGATGGTCAAGGAAGTCGCTTCCAAGACTTCCGACGCTGCGGGTGATGGCACCACTACTGCTACCGTTCTGGCCCAGTCGATCGTCAACGAAGGCCTGAAAGCCGTCGCTGCCGGCATGAACCCGATGGATCTCAAGCGCGGCATCGACAAGGCCGTCATCGAAGCCGTCAAGCACATCCAGGCACTTTCCGTCCCGTGTACCGACGCCAAGTCGATCGCCCAGGTTGGCACCATTTCAGCCAATGGCGATGCACGTATCGGTGAAATCATCGCCGAAGCGATGGAAAAAGTCGGCAAGGAAGGCGTCATCACCGTTGATGAAGGCCGCGGCTTCGAAGACGAGCTGGAAGTCGTCGAAGGCATGCAGTTCGATCGCGGTTATCTCTCGCCTTACTTCGTGACCAACCAGGACACCATGGCGGTCGAGCTGGAAGAGCCGTACCTGCTGCTGGTCGACAAGAAGGTCGCCAACATTCGTGAACTGCTGCCGGTTCTCGAAGCTGTCGCCAAGTCGGGCAAGCCGCTGGCGATCATCGCTGAGGACATCGAAGGCGAAGCGTTGGCGACTCTGGTCGTCAACAACATGCGCGGCATCGTCAAAGTCGCAGCAGCCAAGGCACCAGGCTTTGGTGATCGTCGCAAGGCCATGCTGCAGGATATCGCTATCCTGTCCGGCGGCACCGTGATCTCTGAAGAAGTCGGTCTCAGCCTCGAACAGGCTAACCTCGATCACCTGGGCAGCGCCAAGCGCATCACCATGTCCAAGGAAAACACCACCATCATTGATGGTGCTGGCGTCGAGTCCGACATCGAAGCACGTGTCGCGCAGATCCGCGCTCAGATCGAGGAAACCTCCTCTGATTACGATCGCGAGAAGCTGCAGGAACGTGTCGCCAAACTGGCTGGTGGCGTTGCAGTCATCCGCGTCGGCGCGGCAACCGAATTCGAGATGAAAGAGAAGAAGGCACGTGTCGAAGACGCGCTGCACTCAACTCGTGCCGCTGTCGAAGAAGGTGTCGTGCCTGGTGGCGGTACCGCCATGGTTCGCGTCCTGACCATGATCAAGGGTATGACTGGCGACAACGAAGACCAGACGCACGGTATTGCTATCGCCCTGCGCGCCATGGAATCTCCGCTGCGCCAGATCGTGACCAACGCCGGCGAAGAAGCCTCTGTCGTCGTCAATCGTGTCAAGGAAGGCGAAGGCAACTTCGGCTACAACGCGCAGACTGGCGAGTACGGCGATCTGTTCGAAATGGGCGTCCTCGATCCGGCCAAGGTCACGCGTACTGCACTGCAGTCAGCGGCTTCCGTTGCCGGCCTGATGATTACCACCGAAGCCATGGTTGCAGAAGATCCGGAAGAGGCCCCGGCTGGTGGTGGCGGTCCGGACATGGGCGGCATGGGTGGTATGGGCGGCATGATGTAAGACGACGAAGTCGTCCAGGTGTAATCACCTGAACGGGCCATAGGCCCTGGTGGCCATCGACTCGCCAGAATTGATGGCCGCCAATAGCATTACCTGAAACCCGATACCCGAGCTGAAATAGCTTGAGCATCGGGTTTTCTTCATTCTGAAGGGGCCTCTTTCGGCTCCCGAAGCTCCGGATGTTTATTCCAATAATACGGCTTACAGAGCGCTGCTCGCCTCCCATCACGTAGCACTACCAGATCCCGCCCATGATGACTCCTCAGATCCATCGACTTGGGACGCCGGCCATCTATCGATGCTGCATCGGTTTGAGAATCACCAACTCGAAGGATCCGCTAACAACTAAAAAAAAACTAAAAAAACTGAATTTTTGCTGTTTCCTGCCGTTATATCACGATGCTCAATGATAGAAATTGCGTGTCGAAACGGCAGTGAAAGGATATGTAATGAAGATGACCTCGAGGGATCGAACAGAACCTCTCCTGAAACAAGCCATCAACCCCAATAAGAAAAGCCTGGCGTACCTTGCCCAATTGCATGATATGCCACTGGGAACCCTCAAGACGCGAGTCAAGAAGATGACCGAACGAGGCATCGATAGAGACAAAGCCGTTCGCCTCGCTCTCGAGACCCCGATAGGCCCTCAAGGCCGCCCTCGGCAGACGTGATATGGCGAGCCAATTAAAACCGCCACTCCCCCTGTAGAGTGGCGGCTTTCCGACATCGCGGCCTGGTATCAGACATTGTTACCTTTGGAATCGTCACCGGGAAGCGTCTTGTCGAACTTATCCGCGATCTCCTGCTTGACGAAATTGTCCTCACGCTTTTGCATATCGCTGGTGAAATCCGATCGTTTACCGACGACGGCACCGCAAGACGTACAGCGCACTTCCTGGCCCTGTGTATCGCCCGCTGTCACCTCCAGGCTCTCCTGACCGCATTTCGGGCACTTGGTGTGGGTTTCAGCCATTGAGCATCTCCTCTTCTGAATTGTCTTTCCAGCGTAGCGGATCTATCGCTAACACGCGCTTCAACCCGTAAATTATCCGGACACAAAGGCTTGACCGAGCCAACCGTCAGCACTCAGAGATTTTTATAGACAACGACTTGAAGGAGGCAAAAACGACGATGAGCCAATACGAACAGCGAGGGGTACGAATGACGAAGTCAGCATACGTCAGGGAGCAGTATTGGAGCGGGTGAAGGGAATCGAACCCTCGTCTTAAGCTTGGGAAGCTTCTGCTCTACCATTGAGCTACACCCGCGATTTTTTTAATCGTAAATCCAACGACTTAGACTTGCAAGCGCTTCCACGCCTTCAACGCCATTCAAGCGACTTCCGCCCGGATAGACAAAAGGCTTGAGTCCCGTGGCCCAGTCTATGGCTTTCGGCTAAGAGAACCCACTGTCCAACGATGGGGGTCAGTTCACTTCG
>Ga0207878_100160_pt1 | contig 55005 bp, 48 predicted proteins | sample LinPmetageLP41_FD_184053 | JGI IMG/M metagenome (GOLD analysis project Ga0207878, IMG submission 184053) | Marine viral communities from the Pacific Ocean - LP-41 (SPAdes) | ecosystem: Environmental > Aquatic > Marine > Oceanic | place: Pacific Ocean | collected 2010-08-27 | reverse complement strand
AAAAAGCGGACCAAACTTGGTTCAAGGTCAAACGAATCTTGACGAGTCGCTTGCCTCGATATGTCGTGACTGGCGTCACGCAAGACAAGCGCCCACATCAATTACCTGATCGATTGTTAAAGAGCGCCTTACTTTGCCGTTGTCGAACCCAAGTGCTTGTCAGCGCTTGTTTTCTGGGCCGCCGTAAGGAGTGGCGTATTTTAAGGATCTGGGCGAGGATGTCAACGTCTTTCTTGTCGAATCCTGCCTGGCGCCGTTGTTGCTTAGCGGTGCCGATCCTTGAAGAACTGGGAGGCGATTCTACTTGCCTCACCGCCTCGTGTCAACCGATTTATTCAATCCAATCAATCACTTGGCTTCATTCTCCACCGCTTCCGAGAAGCTCTCTCGGCGGCAGCGGATGCGTACTTTACGGACCCCAACCCGACTTGGCAAGTCCTTGGCTCGAAAAAAGTGAAATCGATGACAAACACTGCCAAACACCTCAAAGGCCGGCGCACGCAGCATTGTCAGCCGGCTTCAGTTCTGACGTAACAACACGACGAGTTGCCTCGGTCCATGCACGCCATACACCAGCGTCTGCTCAATGTCGGCCGTCTTGCTCGGCCCCGAGATCAGCAGTGCATTGGTCGGCATCTGTTCCGTCCAGCGCCTATCGCGCAGCACATCGAAAAAGGTGTCTTGAATATGCCCGGCGTCCAGTACCGCAATATGAATAGGCGGCACCAGACTCAGCCGTCGTGGCTCATCCGGCGTAGGCCAGAGCCAGAGGCTGCCGGTTTCGGCGATACCGCCCTGAGTCGATGTGAGCCCGGCATCGATGTTCTCGAACTGCTCCCGGCTCCAGCTTTCGATATCCCGGTCGGCGTCGACAAGCGTGATGTCGTGCGCCGCTAGCGCTTCCCGAGCTTCAATGGTTACGTCATGGAAGCGTCCTAGCGCCAGCGTTCCGACCCCTTTCTCGACCAAGACCTGAACCAATGCCCGAGTCCAGTCCGCACGCGTCGTCTTCACGACCTCTCCTCGGACCGCCGTGATCCCGGCCTCGAAACGCACCAATCGCTCCTCTTGGCTCCAGCCACGTTCCGTCATCACGGTGAAGTCACTTGGCGGAACGGGAATCTCGCCATCCAGGCGCTGACGCAGTCGCTTGAGAATGGCGTCTCTCGAGCTCATGAGTTTTTCTCCGTTCGGCGCCGTTCTCGCATCATTGCGTGCAGTGTCTTGCTCGCAGGCCTGGGCGCGACACGGTAGTCCGTCCATGGAGGCAGATGACCGGGAGACAGTGCGCGAAAACGACCTGCCATCCCCGTGCCCAGCCTCCAGAAAACGGGATGCGTCGCCAGCCACTGCCAGCTCTTCCATGCAGTGACTTCCTTGACGCTGCGCTTGACCCCGGCTCCCGGCACGTTACCGCGCCCCTCGCCGACGGCTTCCTTGCGCAGCCTTACCAGCAAATCCGGGATGGGAATCTTTACCGGGCACACCTCACCGCAGGCACCACAAAGACTCGAAGCGCTGGGCAGGTCTCGCGTTGCATCGAGCCCTAGAAGATGCGGCATCAGAATCTTGCCGATAGGACCGGGATAGGTGGTTCCATAGGCATGTCCGCCAACGCGAGTATAAACGGGGCAATGATTCATGCAGGCGCCGCAACGGATACAACGCAGCGTATCGAGCAGTTCATCATCCTGATAGATACGCGAGCGACCATTATCGACCAGTACCAAGTGCACTTCTCGCGGCCCGTCATGCTCCTCGGCCTTGCGTGGCCCCGAGATCATGTTGAAGTAGGTTGTCACTGCCTGCCCAGTTGCCGATCGAGTGAGCAAGGCATAGAGCGGAGCGACATCTTGTAGATGCTCGACGACTTTCTCGATACCGGTGACCGCGATATGCACAGGCGGCACGGTAGTGGTCAGACGACCGTTACCCTCGTTCTCGACCAGGCATAGCGTACCGGTTTCCGCGACGGCGAAGTTGACGCCGGAAAGCCCCACGTCTGCCGTCATGAAACGCTGGCGTAGCTGCTCGCGGGCTGCCGCCGTCAGCGTGTCGGCATCCAGCGTGCGTTCGATGCCGGTCTTGTCATGCATCAGCTCGGAGATCTCGGAGGTATTCTTGTGGATCGCCGGCATGATGATATGCGAAGGCGTCTCCTTGGCCATCTGGACCAGATACTCGCCAAGGTCCGCCTCCAGCGCCTCGATACCGGCCTCTTCGAGATGCGCATTGAGATGCATCTCTTCGGAGACCATCGACTTGCCCTTGATCAGGCGTTTGGCGCCCCGTGACTCGCAAAGCTCACGAATGAGCCGACAAGCTTCATCGCCATCCTCAGCCCAGTGAACCTGTATGCCGTTGGCCTGACAGTTGCGCTCCAGTTGTTCGAGCAGATCCGGCAATTTGGCCAGCGCTCGGGAACGCACGTTCGCACCCAGCTGACGCAGCGTCTCGAGATCCCATTCGACGAAGGCGTCTCGACGCTTTTGCATCAACCCATCCATCGCCTTGCGAAAGTTGCCCCGAATCTGGGGGTTACCGAGCGCATCGTGTGCCTGCTGATGGAAGTGGCGTGGATCGAAGATCTGCACTTCTGGTGTCGCCGCCCCACCCTGAAGCGTCTCTTCGGATGACTTGGCCGTTGCGGGCTGGCTCATGCCGTGCGCCTCCACAGATAGCTGGCGATATGTTCGCCACGTAGCGCACGCTTTTCATGCTGCAGATGGCCGTCGATATTCATCAGGCAGCCACAATCGGAGGTGACGAAATGCTCAGCCTCGGCAGCCTCGATCGCGACGCCTTTATCGGCCACCATCGCCGCCGAAATCTCCGGATGGCGTACGGCGAAAGTCCCGCCAAAACCGCAACACTCGGCCGAGCGCACCTGCTCGACCAGGGTCACGTTGCTCAACTGCTGCAACAGCTTCGGCCCGGTTTCTGCCAATCCCATCTCGCGACGAGCGCTGCAAGAGGTATGCATCGCGATGCGTTGCGGCTCGCCCCGGTCGGCCAGACGCACATGACAGACATGCACCAGAAATTCGGTCAACTCGAAGATGCGCGACGCCACAGCTTCCGCCTGCTCCTGGCGTTCGCTGTTCATGAAGAGCTGAGGATAGTGCGTGCGCATCATGCCGCCGCACGACCCCGACGGCACGATGATCGGCCAAGGCTCGGCAAACAGATCGAGCTGCGCGGCAGCGACCCGACGCGCCTCATCGTGGTAGCCAGACGTATAGGCAGGCTGGCCACAACAGGTCTGATCATCCGGGAAGATGACTTCGATCCCCTCACGCTCGAGCAGAAGGACGACATCCATCCCGGCCTCAGGATAGAACAGGTCAATCAAACAGGTGCCGAACAGATAAACCTTCTCCGGCTTGGCGGGGTAGAGCTTGACTGGTGTCATATCACGGTCCTGGTTTGATCGGGATCCTGGTGAGAGCAGGGCCACCGGAGTGCTACGGACACTGAATGAAGTCCGCGCAGGATCACTTTGGTTTTACCAATTGACACTGCGATTCCATCCCATTATTGCTGTCCAGGATCTAGGGTCAAACGAAAGTCCGCTGATTGGCCTCTCATATCGTTATACTTTGGTTTATCGTCAAGCAAGACGAGCATTTTTACTGCCAGAGAAGCTTTAACAAACACCGAAGTATTGGTAAAACCAATTCACGAGTGGCACCAGGAGCCTTGTCACGTGGTCTATCCCTCCGTCAGGCAACCCCGCCTTGCCGATGTCATCACCGAACGCCTCGAGGCAATGATCCTCGAGGGCAGCCTCAAGCCCGGCCATCGTTTGCCGGCCGAACGGGAGCTGGCCGAGCGCTTCGGCGTTTCACGCCCGTCGTTACGCGAAGCCATCCAAAAGCTGGCCGCTCGCGGGCTGTTGACCAGTCGCCAAGGCGGCGGAACCTACGTCAATGAGCGTCTTAACGACAGCTACGGCGATCCCATGCTGGAAATGCTGTCGCGCCACGATGAGTTTCACCTCGATGTGCTGGAATTCCGCGACACCCTGGAAGGCATTACCGCCTACCATGCGGCTATGCGGGCAACCACGGCCGACAAGGAGATGCTGCAGCAGCGTTTCGAAGCACTGGACAAAAGCTACAATGACCCGCATCAACAGAGCGACCCGCTACGCGAAGCCAAGGCCGATGCAGCCTTTCACCTAGCCATTGCCGAGGCCGCACATAACGTCTTGATGTTGCACACCATTCGCGGCCTCTTTCATTTGCTGGAAAAGAGTATCGTGGGCAATTTGGCCCACCTGTTCGAACGTCCCAATGCCCGTCAGCGGTTGATGGCGCAGCATCGTGCGTTGCTTGAGGCGATTCAGGAAGGCAGGGCCGAGGACGCGCGTAGGCTGGCGCACGAGCACCTCGACTACGTCAAGGAAGGGTTGACAGAAATGCAACGCGCCGAGTCTCGGGCTCAGCGCGCCGAGCGACGTTCGCAGTTGTTGAACAATCATCGCACCAGTTGATCACTCCCCGGTCAGATGCTGATCCTTCAATTTGACATAATTACCTGCGGAATAACTGAAGAACTCCCGCTCGGTGGGTTTGAGCTCGCGCAGTGGTTTGGCGGGGTTACCGGCATAGACATAGCCACTCTCCAGCACCTTGCCCGGCGGGACCATGGCACCGGCAGCGATGATCACTTCGTCCTCGACGACGACCCCATCCAGCACCACGGCCCCCATCCCCACGAGCACGCGATTACCAATCTTGCAGCCATGCAGCGTCGCTTGATGACCAATGGTGACATCGTCCCCAATCACCAGTGGGTGGCCGCCAGGGTTGTAGTCACTGGCGTGGGTGCAATGCAGCACGCAGCCATCCTGAACGCTCGTGCGGGCGCCGATGCGAATGCGATGGACATCGCCACGAATGACCGCCATCGGCCATACCGAGCAGTCATTGCCTAGCGCGACATCCCCCAGCACGACGCTGGTGTCATCGATGAACACACGCTCGCCCAGACTGGGCGTGACGCCCTGAAACGTTCGAATTGTCATGGTCTCAACTCCTGTCGCTATCCATAATCCGTTGGGCTGCCCGACAGCGCGTTATCTACATCAAGCTCGTCATCAGTACGACGACCGTCAGCGGAATCGATACATACCGCACCAACCCCAACCATAGCCGGAAACTAGCGGGGCTTACGCCCAAAGCCGCCACCGCAGCCTCTCTGGACATGCGCCAGGCCGCAAAGATGGCGATCAGCAGGCCACCAACCGGCAGAAAGATATCGGGCGGGATGGTCGAAACCAGTGTGAAGAAATTCATCTCCCCGACCCAGTGCACATCCGACAAGGTCGAAAACGACAGCACCGATAGCAGCCCCACCAGCCAGACCAACACCCCGATCAGGATAGCAGCCCGGCTACGCCGCCACCCGGCGTCGACGAGCATTGACACCATCGGCTCGGCCAGATTGATCGACGAGGTCCAGGTGGCAACGAGCAACAGCAGAAAGAAAGCCCCCAGCCAGATCTGTCCGCCCGGCAGATCGCTGAAGGCGATCGGCAGCGTGACGAACATTAGCCCCGGGCCCTCGCTTGGGTCGAGACCATGCGTGAAAACGACGGAGAAAATGGCGATGCCGGATAGCAGCGCTACCGCGATATCCAATAACGCCACGGCGAAGACCGCCCTGGGTAGGCTCTGTTCTTCGGGCATGTAAGCGCCGTAGGCCATCAGTGCGCAGGCACCGACCGCCAACGTGAAGAAGGCGTGCCCCATTGCGTTGAGCACGACGCTCCAGGTAATCGCATCGACGTTCGGCGTGAACAACCAGTGCATGGCGGCACCGAAGCCGGACGTGGTCACGGCATAACCACCCAGCACGATCAAAATACCGTAGAGAAGTGGCATCATCACGTTGTTGAGTTTTTCGATACCGTTGGCGATGCCTGCCGCCACCACCGACATCGTCAACAACATGAACAAGGTATGGTTGAAGGTCATGCGTAGCGGGTCGGCCAGGAAAGTGTCGAAACTCGCGCCGATCTCCTGAGGCGAGCGACCCACGAAGCTGCCATTCATGGAACTTACCAGATATTCGATCGACCAGCCGGAAACGACCGAATAGAACGACAGGATGAAGAAGACGGTCATCGCCCCGAAAAGCCCCAACCATTTCCAGTGGCGGCTGACATCGGCCTCCTCTGCCAGGAACGCCAGCGCCTGCATCGGACTCCTGCGACCGGCACGCCCGATCATGATCTCCGCCATCATCATCGGCAGCCCCAACAGCAACACGAACACGATATAGAGAAGCAGGAAGGCCGATCCTCCGTTTTCGCCGGTCATGTACGGAAAGCGCCAGATATTGCCCAAACCGACGGCGGCGCCGGTGACCGCCAGAATAAAAGCTCGGCGGGACTGCCAGCGCTCCAAAGTTTCGCTCATGATCGGGACCTGTATCTGACGACTGCAGCCGGTATCGGCAAGCTATGGTGACACGCAAGGACGGCGAGAAAAACGCGAAAGGCCTATCGATACCACGATAGCGCGCCAATCAAGCGACAAGACAACGCTTGGCGGCTCCGTGCGCCTGGATTGCCACCCGGATTGAAAGCGGCCTCGACTCCCCCCATATAGAATGGCACCGATTCTATCGCCCGAGGTGACCATGTCGAATAACCCGCTGCTCGAGCATCATGTTCTGCCGCCGTTCGAAGCGATTCGCCCCGAACACGTCGTACCGGCCATCGAGAAGATCATCGCCGATAACCGGCAAGCCACTGAGGCCCTCGCCCAATGCCAGGATGTGAGCTGGCAAACGCTTGCCGCCCCCCTGGAAACCCTCGACGATCGACTCTCCCAAGCGTGGTCACCGGTTTCTCACCTCAATTCGACGATGAACAGCGATGCCCTGCGCGACGCGTATCAGCAGTGCCTCGCCATGCTTTCCGAATACAGCACCTGGATGGGTCAACATACAGCGCTATTCAAGGCTTTCGAACGCCTCCGGGAGAGCGATGAGTTCGCCACGCTCGACACTGCGCAACGCAAGGCGATCGATAATACCCTACGCAATTTCCGTCTGGCAGGCGTCGATCTGCCGACCGACGAAAAAAAGCGCTACGGTGAGATCCAGGCCCGCCTGTCGGAACTGGGCAACACCTTCTCCAACCAACTACTGGATGCCACCCAATCCTGGTACCTGGATCTCAGCGACGCAGAGCGTCTGAGCGGCCTGCCTGAAAGCGCACTGGAAACGCTGAAGGCCAACGCCGAAGCCAAGGAGAGGTCGGGCTACCGTATCACTCTCGACGTGCCCAGTTTCCTGCCGGTCATGACCTTTGCCGAAGATCGCGAGCTGCGCCGCGAGGTCTATACCGCCTATGTTACACGCGCCTCCGATCAGGGCCCCAAGGCCGGCGAGAACGATAACGCACCGGTCATCGAGGAGACGCTGGCACTGCGCCAGGAACTGGCTCAATTGCTCGGTTTCGACAGCTATGCCGACTATTCGCTGACCACCAAGATGGCCGAAACTCCCGAGCAGGTGCTGGGATTCCTCGACGATCTCGCTGAGCGCGCGCACCCGCAGGCTCAGCGCGAGGTCAACGAGCTGGAAGCCTTCGCTAAGGAAACCCTTGGCCTCGATTCCCTGAAACCCTGGGATACCGGTTTCGCCAGCGAGAAGCTCCGCCAGGCGCGCTACGCCATTTCGCAGGAGCAGTTGCGTCCTTACTTCCCGGCCCCGCGTGCCATCGAAGGACTGTTCCGTGTCACGGGCAAGCTTTACGGCATCCGCATGGCGGAAAACCCGGAAGCGCCGCGTTATCACCCCGACGTGCAGTACTTCGACGTGCTCGATGGCGACCGGCCGATCGCGGGCTTCTACCTGGACCTCTATGCCCGCGAAGGCAAGCGTGGCGGGGCCTGGATGGATGTCTGCCGGACGCGTCTACAGCGCGAAAATGGAGAGCTGCAACTGCCGGTCGCTTATCTGACATGTAACTTCACGCCACCGGTTGCCGACAAACCAGCGCTGCTGACCCACGAGGAAGTCCTGACACTGTTCCACGAATTCGGGCATGGTCTGCACCACATGCTGACACGCCAGACGGTTGCCGATGTCTCCGGTATCGGCGGTGTTGCTTGGGATGCCGTGGAACTGCCGAGCCAGTTCATGGAGAACTTCTGCTGGGAACGAGAAGGCCTCGACTTGATCGCCGGTCATGTCGATACCGGCGAAAAGTTGCCGGACGAACTGCTGGACAAACTGCAGGCCGCGCGAAATTTCCAATCGGCCATGCAGATGATGCGTCAGCTGGAATTTTCGCTGTTCGATTTTCGCCTGCACCACGAAGGCAAGAAACCGAGCGCGGCAGACGTTCAAGCGCTGCTCGATGACGTGCGTGCCAAGGTCTCGGTCGTTCCCGCCGTTGATTTCAACCGCTTCCAGAACGGCTTCGCGCACATCTTCGCTGGAGGTTACGCCGCAGGCTACTACAGCTACAAGTGGGCCGAAGTGCTTTCCGCGGATGCCTACAGCGCGTTCGAGGAAGCCGGGATCTTCGACCCCGAAACCGGCCGCCGTTTCCGCGAGGCGATTCTCGAACAGGGTGGTTCGCAGGAGGCAGCCGAGCTGTTCGAGACCTTCCGCGGCCGCGAGCCGAGCATCGATCCGCTGTTGCGCCATTCCGGCATCGAACCGCGCAGCGCAGCCTAGACACCCAGCGCTTCGAGCGGACGCCAACAGGCGTCCGCTCATCGATTTCGAGGTAAATCATGTCCCAGACACCCAAGCGCTTTATCGCTGGCGCGATCTGCCCTCGCTGCTCCGCCATGGACCGCATCCGGTCGTGGGAGCAGAACGGCATTCGCTATCGCGATTGCGTAAACTGCGACTTCTTCGAGCAGTTACCCATCGATGAAGAAAACCTTCAGGAAATGCCGACTCGCGTCAATCAACCACGCGACAAGCAGCGGCCTGCAAGCGATGAGATCACTCCAGTACGCATTCTCGATCCTCGCAAGCCACATTGATCCTGACAGCCGGCCCGTCAGGCAGCGATGATCCGTTCGACCAGACGCACCAGATCGTCATCATGCCAATCCGGTACGCCATCGATTTCGGGATCCATCGCCTTGCCCGGCCGCGCAATAAAGCCGGTCCGCATGCCGGCGGCATTGGCGCCGATCAAATCCCAACCGTGAGCGGCAATCATTACCAGCTCGCTGGTGGTCACGCCCCAGTGCTCCGCCGCATGTTGGTAAGGCTCCGGTGCGGGCTTGTAGCGCTCGACACTCTCCACACTCAGAATGGCATCGAAATAGCCGTCCAGTCCGGCGTGTTCCAACTGTTGATGCGCCGCCTTCAGCGCACTGTTGGTCAGCGCCGTCAGCGCATGTCCTCGATCACGCAGCACGGTCAACGCTGCTGTGACATCGGCATGCGCGGGCATCGAGAGAATACCGTCGACCAACGCCTGCTCGTCAGCTGCCGAAAGCTCAATATCGTGCTTGGCACCGAGCTGGCGCAACGCGCTCTTGGCAAGGCCAGAGAAAGGGTCGAAACGTTCGATCAGATTGGCCGTCATCCAGGTTTCCTGCAGAGTCAGGAACCACTCCGGGCGCGCGGCGTCACTAGCGAACCAGCGCTGGAAAAGAGGGTCGAGCGCGCGCGTGTCGAGCAGCGTTTCATTGACGTCGAATACCAGATGCATCGCGACCTCCTTGGCGAGGATGATGAGCGTGGCGCGTTAAGAGAGTCAGATACGCGTACCGCTCAAGTGTAGAAAGAGACTTCGTCAAACGCTTGCCGGTTTCTCGACAGAATGTTCTCGGATTTTCACAGCACTCTCTACATTGCGAAATCAATGCCACAGCGCCATGCCTTGTGCGACCAACTGGCGCAGCGCCGAGAAAGATGGCAGCCAGCTCAGCAGATGCGCCGACACCAACACCAGCATCAGCGCGCTACCGGGCGCCTGCCAACTGAAGAGCTTGAGTGCCGTGCCGAAAGAGCGCTTGAGTCGCGCGCCGGTGAGGTCGACGCTATACAGTTCGTCCAGCGTCAGATGAATGATGAAACCCAGTGTCATCGCCAATCCATGGATCCAGGCCAACCGCTCCGGCAGACCAAGCAGCGAAAAACTGATCGCCGCAGTCGATAGCCCGCTGACGCTCGCCGCCAACAATGAATGCCAGAGTCCGCGATGAACGGTAAAGCGGGCAAACAACGCACCGGCCAGATAACGCACGCCGACATAGAGACCGCCGCAAGCGACGAACAGATAGGCCGGCGTGACTTTATGCTGCAGAACCATTACCGCCAACACCACCGCGATGACGGCCAGAATGTTGAAGATCAGGCGAATGGCCTGCGACTGGTCGGCATCGATATCCGGCAGAATGCCGCCAAATGTCACCAGCATGGCCACTGCCATTGCCTGCCACCCGCTCCACTGCCCTGCCTGCCACCCGGCCTGAGCGACGACGGCTCCGCCGACACTCGCCACGCCGAAATGCGTTCGAAAATTGGCCATCGGCCCGGGCGCCCCATAACTGGATAAATGAACAGATTATGGCGTGCCAGGCGTCTTGAAAACAATAGCTTACGAAGAATGAATAGTGCGGGAGCGCAACGCAAGACGGCCCCGCCATTGGCGGAGCCGTCATCGAACTGATTTCTGGCAGCGCGGGTTAGCTGCTTTCGATCACCCCACAGGCGACTCGACTGCCACCACCACCGAGCTTGGGCTCGTCAGAGTAGTTATCGCCGCCTTCATGGATCATGAAAGCATGGCCACTCAGGTCGGACTCCTCGAGGCGTGGTGCCAACACCGGCGTAGTGGCGTTGCCATCTTCGTCGATCATTAGCGCGGGAAGATCGCCAAGATGGCCCTCGTCGCTGTAAGGCCCTTGGTGAGTGCCGGTGTTTTCCGGATCGAGATGACCACCGGCGGCGCCAGCTGGCGTCACTTCGCCATCGCTCTTGCTGGTCTCGCAGCTGGCATTCTGGTGGAGATGGAACCCGTGAATGCCTGGATTCAGGTCGGTAAGATCCGGCGTCAGCAACAGGCCGTGATCGGTATCCTCGGCCGTCACCATGCCGACGCTATCGCCGACGCCGTCCTTGGAAACCGAGTGCATCTCCACACGGGTCTCGGCCTGGGCCGCGGCACTCAGTGTCATTGCAAGACCTGCGCCGAGCGCTAGTAGTGTCTTCTGTCGCATGTCGTCCTCCTGTCCATGGGTGGCATGACTTCAAGTTAGACAACACACGACAAGGATGCGAACCCCTAGGCTAATTGTTGAGGGCGAGCTAATGCCTGAAGGCGATATTGTCGAGCACCCGTAGCGCCGGCGCCGATTGATTCAGCGTATAGAAATGCAGACCCGGCGCGCCGCCATCCAGCAGACGCTGACAGAGGTTCGAGATCACCTCGGTACCGAAAGCCTGAATGCTCTCGCTATCGTCGCCGTAGGCTTCCAGTTGCTTGCGAATCCAGCGCGGGATATCGGCACCGCAGGCATCGGAAAAGCGCGCCAGCTTGGTGTAGTTGGTAATCGGCATGATACCCGGCACGATCGGCGTCTCGACACCCATGGCTCGCACGCGATCCACGAAGTGGAAATAGGCATCGGCGGTAAAGAAATACTGAGTGATGGCCAGATCGGCACCCGCCTTCGCCTTGCGGACGAAATTCTCCAGATCCCGCTCAAAGCTTGGCGCCTGCGGATGGGCTTCCGGATAGGCCGCCACGGCGATCTCGAAGTGATTGCCGGTTTCGGCCCGGATGAACTCGACCAGCTCGTTGGCATAGCGGAGTTCGCCGGCGCCGCCCATTCCCGAAGGCAGATCACCGCGCAGCGCCACCAGACTGTCCACGCCATCCTCGCGATAGGTCTGAAGCAGCTCGCGTAGTGCGCCCTTCTCACTGCCGATACAGGACAGATGAGGTGCCGTACTGACACCGCTACGTCGAACCGTCTTGACGGTATCGAAGGTACGCGTCTGAGTGGAACCACCGGCACCGTAGGTCACGGAGAAGAAACGCGGCTTCCTCGCGGCCAGTGCGTCGCGCACCCCACCGAGTTTTTCCCTGCCAACTTCGGTATTGGGGGGAAAGAATTCGAAACTGATGCCCAGCGGAGGTTGCGTACTCATGACATTACTCTCTTCGATACAAGCCAGCGTGACAGGACGCCGGCCAACGATGTCGTTTCCCGGCGATTGTCATCCGGAAACGATCGCTCAACTGGTGGATTGACGACGGAATGCCAGCGATTTTGCCTGCCTGAAGCGGTAACGGCCAATGAAACTTTTCCGCCATCATCATGAGTCTCAGTCATCGTGCAATATTCACTCAGGAATGCACGACCATACCGTGGTTGCACTCTCCACCCGTCAGACAGTCACGTGTTTCGACCTGCACCGTCGCATGTTGAATGCCAAATCGCGTCTGCAGCACATCATAGGCACGTTCGATCACGCCATCGTGTAACTCCGGCGTCTCGATCACCAGATGCACGCTGAGTAGTGGATCCTGCGGAGTCAGGCCCCAGACATGAATGTCGTGCAGGCTCCTGACGCCCTCGACAGCGAGCAAGGCATCGCGAATCTGCGCAATATCGAAACCTTCCGGCGTTCCTTCCAGCAGAGTATGAGCCGAGCGCCGCAGGATCTTCCACGCAGCTCGCAGGATCAATCCGGCGGCTAGCATCGATAGCAGTGGATCGATCGGCATCCAGCCAGTCAACAGGATAACGATGGAGGCGACGATCGCCGCCACCGAACCCAGCAGGTCGCCGATGACATGCAGCACGGCGCCGCGCAGGTTGAGGTTTTCCTGGTCACCGCCGTGAAGAATCTTGAAAACCACGAGATTGACCAGCAGCCCCAATATCGCCACCACCATCATCGGCCCCGCCATCACATCGACCGGCTGGGTGAAGCGCTGAATCGCGGCGATAAATATCCATACGGCGATCGCCAGCAACCCCAGTCCATTGACGAAGGCCGCGAGTACCTGAAAGCGTTGATAGCCGAAGGTGCGCAACTTGTCGGGGGCCTTATCACCGATATAGAAAGCGAACAGCGCAAGGCCGAGAGAGAAACTGTCGCTGAACATGTGGCCGGCATCGGCCAGCAGCGCCAGGGAACCGGAGATCCAGCCGCCCGCCACTTCGGCCAGCATGAATCCGGCCGTCAGGATCATCCCCAACTTGACCCGCTTGGCGCTGTCTGCTGTCACGGTTGGCGCATGATCGTGTGAGTGGTCATGAGAATGACCATCCTCCGCGTGATCGTGATGGTGATGGTCGTGATGCGAATGATCGTGCGAGGCCATGAGACCTGTCCTGATAGGAATGTCTTCGAATCTTAGCCTACAACCCCGACGCTATTGTATTACACGCCTTTCCTCTATCGATTCGATATCTCTGGGACAACACGCCGTCATCGACTACGTTGAGACCATGACTACGTTGAAACCACGACGAGATTGAAACCACAGCTGAGCTCGAATCACGGCTAAGTTGAAATTACGATTGAGTTGAAATTACGGCAGTGAAGCGTCGCGCTGTCGTTCCTATCGGCACACGAATTCCTATCCAGGAGGAGAGCATGAGCGAGCAGACATTTCTGACCGATATCAAGACGATTCGCGAGCGTGCACGCCAGCACATCGAGAATGGCGCGGTCACTGAAGGTTATAGCGCCGATCGCGAGACGGTCATCAAGATTCTCAACGAAGCACTGGCCACCGAAATCGTTTGTGTCCTGCGCTATAAGCGCCACTACTACATGGCCGATGGTCTCAGCGCTAGCATTGCCAAGGATGAATTTCTGGAGCACGCCCAGGAAGAGCAGCAGCACGCCGACCAACTCGCCGAACGCATCACGCAGTTGGGCGGCGCGCCCAATTTTTCGCCTGAGGGCCTGCTAAGCCGTTCGCATTCCGAATACGCCGAGGGTGAAACGCTCGAAGAGATGATCAAGGAAGATTTGATTGCCGAGCGCATCGCAATCGACAGCTATCGCGAGATCGTCAACTATCTTGGCGATAAGGATCCGACGTCGCGGCGCGTGATGGAAGATATTCTGGCCCAGGAAGAAGAGCATGCCGACGATATGGCTGCGCTACTCGAGGGCGTAAAAACCAGAACCTGATCGCAGGCCTGGCTATCTCGCCGCTGTGAGATAGTCAGGCCACCGAACGGTATCAATCATCACGCCCCGAACGCTGGCGCCACAAATCCCAGGCGATCCCCGAGGCGATGCCTGCGCCGATACCCCAGCCCCACTCGGCCGTCGTCATCCAAACGACCATGCCTATCACGATACCGATCAGCGAACCTTGCATTTGCTCTCCGTCAGCAGGATGTTGTCGTGGTTCCCATTGTAGTCACGGCTTCCGATAGCCTAGCCCCTGTAAGAAGCCCCTGTAAGAAGCCCCTGTAAGAAGCCCCTGTAAGAAGCCCCTGTAGGGATAACTTACGGAAGATGAATGCACGGCACCCAAGAAAGGGCGAATTGAATAGCAATTCTGGCGAATTTGCATAGTACAGAGAGTGTGAGCTGTAGAGCAGATACGGTTGGGATGGTGCTATGAAGCGATATCGCAGGAAGAAGAGCTCACTCCCGCGATCCTTCGCGGTGAGAGCCACTTGGCCAAGTGAGCAACGTCAGAATGAATCATCATAGTCGACTCTCCCATGTATTTTTTCTTGTCTTTGAATCAATTTTGCCAATAACAAACTTAAGTGTTCTTAATCATGTATTTATAAGTGACTGGCTCTTCAATAAAAATCGTAAATTTTTGCAATGCGAATGAAAGCCGCGTGAAAAGCCGAATCGGAATCTTGCGAAAACATGAAAATCGACGTTCATCCACCAGGTCTGGCGAATGGACGTCGATGATACCTATCCTGACTTTACGCCCAGAGATCAGGCCATCCTGGCGGAACTCACCTCTGGTTTTGCCTTGGCCAGCATGAACAGCACCACGGTAATAACCGCCCCAACGATGTCACTGATCAGTCCCGGAAAGATCAATGCCAACGCCCCGACTGCCGCCAGCACACGCCAGAACGGATTGAGCGGCCGGCGCAGATAGCCCTCGACCGCCACCGCCAGCAGCAGTACACCGATGACGCCGGTCACGATGACCCATAGCGTGTTCCAGAGGGTTGCATCGATCATCAACATGCTGTGTGCGAACACGAACATGTACGGTACCACGAAGCCGGCGATTGCCAATTTCATCGCCTGGAAACCGGTGGCGTTGGCCGAGCCGCCGCTGATACCGGCCCCTGCATAGGCGGCCAATGCCACAGGTGGCGTTAGGTTGGCGAACAACCCGAAATAGAACACGAACATGTGCGCCACGAAGATCGCCGTTTCGTTGCTGCCGGCCAGCTCACGGAACATCGGAAGATTCAGCAGAATCGGTGCGGCCATGGTGCTGGTGATGATGTAAGTCGGAATACTGGGCAGTCCCATGCCGAGGACGATCGATGCAATCATGGTCAACACCAACGTCACCAGCAGTTGGATCATCGGAATCGGAATCTGCTCACCCAGCGTCACCACGGCATCCGCCGCTTCCAACGCGATACCGGTGAGCGTGGCAATCCCGACGATAATACCCACCGCGCCACACGCCACCGCGACAGGAATCGCATTGCGCACACCGTCATGCATGGCATCACGACAGTCAGCGATATCCATCTTCTCTGCCACCATTCCGAGTTTGGCACGCAGCGCATTGATCGCTACCGGAATCGCGATGATCACGAACAGCATCCAGCGGCTGGCCGGAAAGTTGGGTAGTGCATGGCCGCCGATCAGCGCACGCAGTTGCGGCTCGAAGATCAGCAGCGCCAGAATCAGGCTGAGCCCGATTGCGACGCGACGGGTGCCGCAGATTAGTACCGTCGCCGCGATCGACCAGAAGGCGGCAAAGAAAGGCGCCCGCCCCTCGAACAGCAGCCACAGCAGCACGGCCATCGGGATCAGCAGGTGGCCACGCTTGAGCATCACCTCCTTGAGCGGGGTGAGTTGCGAGCGGGGGATGCCTTCCAGGCCGTTGCGCATGGCACGCAGGTGCACCTGAAACAGCACGCCGAGATAGTAGAGCAGCGCCGGAATGATCCCCGCCAGAATGACCTGAGTGTAAGGAACCGCCAGCACCTCGGCCATGATGAAGGCCGCCGCCCCCATGATCGGTGGCAGAATCTGCCCGCCGACGCTGGCGGCGGCTTCCACCGCTCCGGCGAAGTTCGCTTTATAGCCGGTCTTCTTCATCAACGGGATGGTGAAGGCCCCGGTCGTGACCACGTTGGCGATGGCCGAACCATTGATCGAACCCAGGAAGCCGCTAGCGATAACCGCCACCTTGGCCGGCCCGCCGCGGGTATGTCCAGCAATGGCCAGCGCCAGGTCATTGAACAGCTGCCCCAGCCCGGACTTGCCGAGAAAGGCGCCGAACAGAATGAACAAAATGATATAGCTCGCCGATACCCCGATCGCGGTACCGAGTAGCCCCTCGGTGATATACACCAGGTGTGACACGATCTGCTTGCAGGTGGCGAGGATGATCGCCTCGTTGATCTGCGGGTAGAAAGAGAGCTTGGCGTAGAAGCCGTAGATCAAAAACAGCGAGGCCAGGATCGTCAGACCCCACCCGGTGACGCGCCGAGTGGCATCCAGAACCAGCAAAATCGCCACGAAGCCGACCACCATGTCGACATTATTGATACGCCCTGCCGAGGCGATGACCCGATCCGACACCGCCAGCATGTAGACGCCGATACCGAAGGCGATCAGCGCCACGCAGGCGTCGCCCCATGGCACGCGGTCGCGCGTGCCCTTGCGGGTCAACGGATAGAGGATGAAAGCCAGCCCCAGCAGGGTATAGAGGTGGATGCTGCGCTGCGCGACGTCGACCAGCGGCCCCGAAAACGAGGTATAGAGATGAAACAGTGCCAGCAGTACCGATACTGCCATGACGAACTGAATCACTGAGCGTGGCAGCGTGTCTCGTACCAGGCTCTCGCGATCGAATTTTTCCAGTGCCTCCTTGACCGACGGATCTTGTGAATCGTCGGCGGAGATCGTGTTCTTCTGTTCAGACATATGTCTTCCTCGCCGGGCGGGAATCTATGACAACCAGGGTCGCACCAATGCTGGCAAGACTTGCCACAAAGGCACCCTGAGTATGGAAAAGGTTAGAATCGGCGGAGGATCGTCATGCGACAGGGGAATGGTATGACCTGCGAAGATCAGGCGGTAGTGCTCTTCCACTGCCGCCTGCACCGCCAGCGGATCGACCACACGATCGATCCCGGTCATCACCACCCACCCATCCTCGAGATGCGTTTCGGTGCCGGCGTCCGACGGTACACCGGCGCCGAAGGTCTTGAAGCGCGTCCCGGTGATTTCGATGGCGTCATCCGCGGTCACCGCGAACCACTCTTCCCAATCCTCTTTCTCGACCGAGTGCATCCAGCGCAACGTGAAGGTCGTTCCCTGCCATCCGGGAAACGCGAACCGCCACTGTGGCCCTTCACGAATGACCAGCCACGGCAGTGGATACGCGACGGTGGCGATCACCAGGATCGCCACCGCTATCATCACACTTAATCGAAACCGACGTGTCATGCTCGATCGACCATGATCACCGGCTTTTCAGTTCGCGTCATGCCGCCATCAGTGCTGGGTGCTGCCGCTGCCGCTGCTCTCCTCGCCCTCGGGAACCGCGACGTTGTCTTCCGGGGTTTCGGCACTGGTCTGCTTGTCCGAGCTGACCTCCGCGCTATCGGCATCGGTGGTAGCTGCCTTCTCGTTGGCCGGCATGGAAGCCGTGTCTTCCGACAGATCGCTATCGTCACCGGAATTGGCGGCATCACCGTCAGTTGCCGCATCATCGGAAGATGACAGCGTCTCGTAATACGCCTTGGCGCCCGGATGCACCGGCACGACCAGGTCCTTATCCATGGTCGCAGGGTCGAACTGCTTGAGCGCACCGACGGAAACCTTGTCGGATTCCAGATAGTCATGGAAACGCTTAGCCAGATCCTCGGCCACATCGTCACGCATGGAGGACGGCACGATCATGATATTGCGGATCGCCACTGTGTCCACAGCGTCGCCCAGGTTGTAACGTTCCGGTGCACCGGCCGGAATCTCGTAATTCTCGTAGTACGGATATTTTTCCAGCAGCGTGGAGGCGACATCGCCGCTGACCGGGACGAAGGTTACGTCGGTGCTCTGCATCAGCCCGGTAATGCTGGAATTGGGCACACCGGAGGTGAAGAAAGCGGCATCGAGGTTGCCATTGCTCATCTCGGTCACGCTATCGGCGTAGCCGGTATGGCTGACCTGGGCCAGATCGTCGTAGCTCAGATTGGCGGATTCCAGCACCTTGGCGGCGCTCTGCTCCACCCCGGATCCCACCTTGCCCACGCCGACACGCTTGCCTTTCAGATCGGCAATGCTATGAATATCGCTGTCGGCCGTTGCGACGATCTGAACCACGTTGGGGTACATGCCGGCAATGGTTTCGATATCGGCAGGCTGACCCTCGAACTGGTTCTGGCCTTTGACGGCATCGTAAGCCACATCGCTCATCACGATGGCGACCTGATTCAGGCCATCGTTGATATTGTTGATATTCTGCACGGAAGCGCCGGTGGAAACGACCTGCACGCCGTCGACCAGATCGCTGTTCTCGAATACGCCCTTCAGCGCGCCTCCGATCGGATAGTAACTGCCCCCGGTACCGCCGGTGCCGAAAATTAGGTTGACCGGCTCGCCGCCACTGGCATCGCTACCGGAGGAGCCCGCCGTATCGGAAGACGCCATCTCCTGAGAGTCGGCGCTGGAGCCGGAATCAGAACTGGAGGAGGACTGGGTTTCCTGTTGAGAGGGCGACGACTGCTGAGTCTCGTTCTTCGCCTGATCGTCATTGTCGTCACCGCAACCCACCAGCAGCGCGCCGGAAAGGCCCAGCACTGCGACCAACATTCCTCTGCGTAACATCATGGTTTCACCCCGTCATTTGAACGTCTCGACCCAGTCGGCCGAAGAAAAATACACAACACAATGGCACAAGAGTAAGGAACGCCCGGCGGCGATACCATGCCTGAACCACCGACTACCACTAAAGTCTAATTATTTTCAGCGTCTTGCGATAATACCCGCTGCACCACGCCGCCGATGGTCAGGCCCTGAGCCAAGATCGAGAAGAGTACGATGATGTAGGTCACCATTACGATGGTATTACGGTATTCGCTTTCGGGCAGACCCAACGCCAGCGCCACCGAAATACCGCCACGCAGCCCACCCCAGGTAAGCACCCGCGTGGTGCCGTGACGAAAATGCACCCAACGATTCAACACGATGATCGGCAGACCGATCGTGACCAGGCGTGTCGCCAGGATGACGACAATCACCGGGCCCGCCACGATCAAATACGACCATTCGAAAGGAATCAGCAGCAATTCGAGGCCAATCAGCACGAACAACACCGCGTTGAGAATCTCGTCGATGAGTTCCCAGAAACCATCGACGTAGCGGCGTGTCGTGTCCGACATGGCGAGCTCGCGGCCACGGTTGCCGATGAACAACCCGGCGATGACCATCGAGATCGGCCCCGACACCTGCAGATGCGTCGCCAGCGTATAACCGCCCAGCACCAGTGCCAGGGTGACCAGCACTTCGATCTGATACTGATCGATGCTCTTCATCATCCAGTAGGCGATATATCCCATGACCAGCCCGAGCAGAATGCCGCCGCCGGCTTCCTGGAGAAACAGCAGCCCGGAATGGGCAAGCGTCAGCGGCGCGGTAGCGGTCGCTGCCTCTAACACCATGGTAAACACCACAATCGCCACGCCATCGTTGAACAGCGACTCGCCGACAATCTTGATCTCCATATCCTCGGGCGCCCCGGCGCTGCGCATGATGCCGAGCACGGCAATCGGATCGGTGGGTGAAATCAATGCGCCAAGGACCAGACAATAGAGATAGGGGATCTCGGCATGAACGGTACGAAACAGCCACCAGGCGGCGCTGCCGATCGCAATGGTCGAGACGACCACCCCGATGGTGGCGAGAAAACTGATCGAGTAGCGATAGCGCTTGAGCTTGTCGACATCGACATGCAGCGCGCCGGCAAACAGCAGAAACGACAGCATGCCGTCCATCAGCAAGGCATTGAAATTGATCTGGGCAAGCCAGGCTTCAGCCCAATCGGTAATCGCGTCGAATCCGACGTGACTCAACACGATCAACAGCACCGAGGCCAACAGCGAGATGAACATCACGCCGATCGTCGCCGGGAGCTTGATGAACCGGTAGTTGCACCACGCAAACAGCGCGGTGATCGTGATGAAGACTGCAGCGATCTCCAGCATGAAATCCTTTCCTGTCGTAGCCAACCATGGCGGATTGTCGAGGGACGTCTCACCCTGTCATTCACGATAGTGGTTGATGGCGGCGGCGACCATAATGCGGATTTAATCAGCCGCAGATCAGCCAAACGGGCAGCCAAAAAAAGCGAACCCGAGTCAACGGGTCCGCTGTATCGTGTCTTCTAGGTTAAACCTGACAGACTCAGCCTATTGGCCGAGTCTTACTGGCTGAGTCATCACAGCTCGGCGGCAGCCTTCAGCACCTCGGCCTTGTCCGTCTTTTCCCACGGGAAAGCGGTGAAAGTCTCGGTCTGGGTTTCGCCGTTGACGTCGGTCCAGGTGTAGCTCGATTCGAACGGCTCGCGCCCGAAGTGCCCGTAGGAGGCGGTCAGTTGATACATCGGGTGGAGCAGATCGAGCATGCGGGTGATCGCATGCGGACGTAGATCGAAGTGCTCGCGCACCAGTTCGATGATCTTCACTTCGCTGATCTTGGCGGTCCCGAAGGTATTGATCGACACCGAGGTCGGCTCGGCGACGCCGATGGCGTAGGAAACCTGAATCTCGCACTTCTCCGCGAGACCCGAGGCGACGATGTTCTTGGCTACGTAACGCCCGGCATAGGCGGCGCTACGATCGACCTTGGACGGATCCTTGCCCGAGAACGCCCCACCGCCGTGGCGCGCCATGCCGCCATAGGTATCGACGATGATCTTGCGTCCGGTCAGGCCGCAATCGCCCACCGGGCCACCGATCACGAACTTCCCGGTGGGGTTGATGTGAAAACGGGTGTTGTCGTGAATCCACTTCGCCGGAAGGACGTCACGGATGATCAGATCCTCTACCGCCTTGCGCAGATCCTCCTGGGAGATATCCGGATCGTGCTGCGTCGATAGCACCACGGCATCGACGCCGTTGGGCTTGCCATCGTCGTCGTAGGTGAAGGTGATCTGACTCTTGGCATCCGGGCGCAGCCAGGAGAGCGTGCCGTTCTTGCGCAGTTGTGCCTGGCGCTCGACGAGACGATGCGAGTAGTGGATCGGCGCCGGCATCAACGATTCGGTCTCGTTGGTGGCATAGCCGAACATCAGACCCTGATCGCCCGCGCCTTGGTCTTCCGGCTTGCTGCGATCGACACCTTGGGCGATGTCGACACTCTGCTTACCGATCAGGTTGATCACGCCGCAGGTTTCCCCATCGAAACCGACTTCCGAGGAGGTATAGCCGATGTCCATGATCACCTTGCGCACCAGGTCTTCCAGATCGACCCAGGCGGTGGTGGATATCTCACCGGCGACGATGGCGACACCGGTCTTGACCAGCGTCTCGCAGGCCACGCGGGCCTGTTTGTCGCGCGCGATGATGGCGTCCAGGACGGCATCGGAGATCTGATCGGCGATCTTGTCCGGGTGACCTTCGGACACGGATTCGGAGGTAAACAGAGAGTATTCGCTCATGGCGTACGGAGATCCCTTCGCTCACTGGTTGCGGACCGCAAGTACGATCCATCTGACAAAACGCAGCGCCGTCGGTCGGGAAGACGGGTGAAACGACGCACGACATCGCTCTCCCGGACGCGCCGGGACAGGGGTCAAAAGTCTACACACAGAATAGCTAGCTGCCTACGTTTTGCCACCTCCGGCATCGCCTTTCACCTGGGTATCGTCTTATCACTCGGCGTCTTCTCCATGGACGATACGCGTCAGTCGTTCGATGCCTGCGGTGGTGTCTTCCCGCTGCCAGGCATTGCGCCCGAAGATCACGCCTTGTGCCCCGTTATCCAGTGCCCCCCGAGTAAAATGCTCCAACGCTTCGTCATCGTTCATCGCCGCCCCGCCCAGCACGAGCACGGGAACCGGACAACTCTGTACAAGAGTCCGCATATCCTTCGGATCATCGGTGTATTGCGCCTTGATCAGATCGGCTCCCAGTTCGGCGGCGATTCTCGACACGCGCACGATCCGCTCGGCATCGAGGCGGCCTCCCTCTCGGCTGCCCCACACCACCGCTTCGACGATCAGCGGCAACCCGATCGCCTCGCATTGGCGTGCGGTTTCCGCCACCGCTTCGAGATTGTCGGCTTCTCGCTTGGGGTCGTCGTAACCGGAGATCAGGCACATCACGACCGCGTCCGCCCCCATCGCCTGCGCCTGGGCTGGAGTGGCGATCATGCGATGATACTCCTCGCCGGCGAGCGTGAAGTCGCCCACCATCGGGTAGTCGATCCGCAGCACCACTCTGGGCGCCTGGCTGTCGGCGAATAGATCTCCGCAGGACTTGAGCACGCCCGGCGACAGCAGGACCGCTTCCGGCCTTGCCGCGACGATGGCCGCGCAGGTTCGACGCGCATCGATCGCGTGTTCCACTGGGCCGGCCAGCAGTGTGCGATCGAACGCCACCATACAGCTCAGGTGCGTCTCGCGGCGAAACAGGCGTCCGGTACGCAATCCACTGGAAGAAAAGACGGTCGTCATGGCGAGGTCTCCTGGGCAGACGAAGCTGCCGGTATCAGCGACACACCATGCGCCCGCATGGCGATATCCCGGGTCTGTTCAATCTCCGAGCGGCGGCGCGCCGACGACCAACCTATCGCAGCGCCACAGAGCGTGGCTACCTCATCGATCACCGCGCTGTCGAGCTGGCCGGAGAGCGCGATCGGCAGGCGCCGGAACAGCACGTCAGCCAGATGTTCGACGCGCTCGAAGCGGCAGACGAAATCGATCTCCCCCGCGCGATAGTCGGCCAGCGAATCCAGCGGGCGCTGGCGAGAGATGCCGTCGACGCCGATCCGTTCGCAGTGACGTGCCACGGCTTCTCCGCGCGTTCCATAACGCGCCAGTAACGTGATGGCGCGGCCGCGGTCGCCTTCGCAAAGATGGGTGACGCGAGCCAACCAGGTCTCGCGCGCAGCCGAATCGTGGGGATAATCACGCCCGCCGCCGATCGCCAACTGCTGGGTATCGATCTCGCGTCGGCGACCCAGCCTCGCCAGCACGTCATCGGCGACCTCTTCGGCGAACCCCCGAAAGGTGGTCCACTTGCCACCGATCAACGACAGCACCGGCCAGTCCTGGATGCGATCCTCGACGATGGCATGATCACGACTGATCTGACCCGGGTCGGTGGCGTCGCTGCGCGGCAGCGGACGCACACCACTGTAGCGATAGCGCACCTGCTCCGGGCCAATCGGCACCCCAGGAAACAGATAGCGCACCGCCTCGAGCATGTAATCGCGCTCGTCGTCGTCGCAGACGGCCTGATCCGGGTCGGTGCAGCGGATATCGGTAGCGCCGACCAGCACGTGGTTCATGAACGGATAGATCAGACAAATCCGTCCGTCCGGGGCGCCGAAGTAGATCATGCGGCCGTCGAGCTGGTGTCGAATGACCGGCACATCGACGATCAAATGCCCGCCCTTGGTGCCGCCGATGTGGCGGGTTTCACGTCCCAGCGCCCGATTGATCTCATCGATCCAGGCGCCGCCGGCGTTGACGATGATCCGGGGTCGCACCGTGAAAGCGTTGCCCTCTTCATCCTCGAAATTCACCGCGTCGCCGTCGGCACGGGTCAGGGTGACATGATTGAGCGCCATCGCCCCGCGGTGAGTCCGGCAGCCATCGTCGATCAGCTCGAACCCCAGCCGCTCGGCCTGACTGATCGCCGCGTCGTAATAAGTGTGCAGCGCCCGTACATCATGTCGAATATCCGGCAGCGACTGATGCACTCTGCGCCCCAACGTCAACGAGTGACGCGGCATGCTGCGAAAATGCCGCCCGAAGAAGTCATACAGCGTCAGCCCCAGTTCACTGATCAGGATGCCGCGGTCGTCGATCTTCGCGGGCTGGCGGAAGAAACGCTGAATCGACGGCCAGATACCGCCCCACCAGCTGTGCGTCGGCATCGCCGTGCGCAGCGGACGCACCACATGCGGCGCGTTGCGCAGCAGCAAATTGCGCTCGCGAGTCGACTGCGCCACCAACCCGAACTCACCGGTTTCCAGGTACTTGAGGCCGCCATGAATCAATCGTGACGGTGCGGCGCTGGCCCCGGCGCAGAAGTCCTGCTTGTCGACGATCAAGACATCGACGCCCTGAAGCGCCAGGTCGCGGAATAATCCGGCACCGTTGATACCGGCGCCGATGATCAGTACCGACACCGAAGGATCGGCCCGCAAGCGTTCCAGCGTCTGCTGACGAGTCAGCGATGGTGGATTCAAAGATTCCATCATCTTGCGGCTCCCGCTATCGGCATGGACTTACTATCGAACGAATCCAACGTCGAGACGTCGATATCGAGTTCCCCCCATAGCGGACGCAGACATTCGATCAAACGCTGGTAACGCTCAAAACCCTGCTGACATTCGGCCTGACGCCGGGCATCCGGTGTATAGCGGTGGTCGATCTCGCAGAGCCGGCTGGCTGACTCGATCGACGGAAACACCTGGGCCGCCACGCCCGCGCAGATCGCGGCGCCCCAGGCAGCAGCCTCCTGAATTCGCGAGGTTTCCAGCGGCCGACCCAGCGAATCGGCGAATAACTGGGCCAGCCGCGGTGAGTGACTTCCCCCGCCAGTGATCCGCACACGATCGATGGCGAAGGACGACGCCAACGCATCGACATGGACGCGATGATTGAACACCACGCCTTCCAGAATCGCGCGCAACACGTGGCCACGATCATGCCAGCCCTGCAGACCCAATAGCCCGGCGCTGGCAGGTTCGTCGTAGGGCGAACCATAAAGAAACGGGTGATAGACCAATCGCGACGGACTCTGGAACGCGGCGTCCAGCGCCGTTTCCATGTCGGCGAAAAAGGCACCGGTGCCTCCGTCGTCGGTCCGCCCCCACTGACGATGAAACCATTCGAGATTGCTCGACGACGCCGGCGAGATCGCCATGTTGAGCCACTGACCCGGGCGCAGCCCGTTGCGTGTCGCCCAGCGCGGATCGGGCTTCGGCGCACCGGAGAAGACCTCATTGATGCTGAAGGTGCCAGCCGCAATGGTCAGCGTATCCGATTCGATGTTGCCCAGCCCCACCGCACTGGCCGTGACGTCATGGAGCCCCATCGCCACCGGCGTGCCCGCCTTCAGACCGGTCTCGCGGGCCGCCGCCTCACAGACATGCCCAGCAATTTCGTCGGGCATGCGTACCTCCGGCAGCGCCTCGAAGATACTGTCGATACCCAGCATCGACAGCGCCTCACGGCTGTAACACTGCGTATTGACGTCGGTGTAGCCGGTGCTGGCCTCGGTAAAGTCGGTGGCTATCTTGCCGGTCAGCTTGAAACGCAGCCAATCCTTGCACGTCAGCACGTGCCCGAGCGCGGCAAACCGCTCGGGTTGATGGTCCTGTAGCCACGCCAACAAGGACACCGGCGAGAACGCAAAGGGCATCTGACCGATTCGCATCAGCGCTTCGTCACGCACGCCCTCGTGACACCAGCGCTCGACGATACCCGCCGCGCGGCTATCCAAGGAGGTGATGGCATGGCCAAGCGGTTCGCCCTCCCCATCGAGCGGATAGAGTCCATCGCCGTGGCCGGTGACACCCACCGCCACAATGTCGCCGCCATTCAGATTGGCGGCCGTCAGCACAGCGCGTATCGCCTGGGCGGCGCCGGACCAGGCGGCATTCATGTCACGTTCGACCCAGTGCGCCTGAGGATGCTCGAGCCGAGACTCTTCCCGTCCGATACCCATGACGTTGCCGTCGGTATCGAAGATCACCGCCTTGGTGGAGCTGGAGCCGCCATCGAGCCCCAACAGATAACCGCATGACATGGCTGCCTCCTATTGACGGCGTTCACCACGACTTGGCCAACACCTATGCAGCCATTTCTAACACTATTTTGAGATAAAACGACGTTAGACGTTGGTGTTAAAAAATCCGATAAATCAAATAAATAACTTTGATTTCAATTGATTAAAAATAGGACATTCAAGAAAATCCTCCCCGAGACCAAAGTCATACGGCGACTCGTCACTTTTTGATGTTATGTGTGTAGCGATCATCTCAGGACTTTTTCTCAACACTCCCGAACATGACCGGAGCGCGCCCGATGCCCGACTCTCGACCCTCCCTACCCAATGACATGCAAGCCGTGGTCTGCCGTGGCCCTGGCGACTATCGTCTCGAGCTTGTGCCGACGCCTCAGCCTGGCCCGGATGAGCTGGTGCTCAAGATTCAGGCCTGCGGCATCTGTTCGAGCGACCTCAAGTGCCGGGATGGCGCCGCGATGTACTGGGGCGACGGCGATCGCTTCGCGCCTTTCGTCAAGCCGCCGATGATCGTCGGCCACGAGTTCGCCGGAGAAGTGGTGGCGCTCGGTGACGGTGCCGCAGAACACTTCAACGTCGAGTTGGGCATGCGCGTGGTGCCGGAGCAGATCCTGCCCTGCCGGCAGTGCTTCTACTGCCAGCGTGGCCACTACTGGATGTGCGAAGTGCACAACATCTTCGGCTTTCAGGGCGGCGTTGCCGATGGTGGCATGGCGGAATATCTGCGCGTACCGGCCAATGCGGTGCTGCACCCGGTCGATCCGCGGCTGAGCGTCGAGGACGCCGCCTTTCTCGAACCGCTGGCTTGCGGCATCCATGCCGTCAACCGTGCCGACATCCAGTTCGACGATACCGTGGTGATTGCCGGTGGCGGGCCGATCGGCCTGGCCATGGTTCAGCTCGCCAAGCTCAAGACACCCAAGCAGCTGACCCTGATCGATACGCACGACGACCGCTTGGCATTGGCTCGCGACTATGGCGCCGATCACGGCTTCAACCCGCATCGCGACGATATCGCCAAGGAGATCCGCGCGCTTACTGGCGGCTACGGTTGCGAGGTCTACATCGATGCCACCGGTTCGTCGAGCGGTGTGATTCAGGGCCTGGAAGCCTTGCGCAAGCTGGGCCGCTTCGTCGAGTTCAGCGTGTTCAAGGAGCCCACCACCGTCGACTGGTCGACCATTGGCGACCGCAAGGAGCTGGATATCCGCGGTTCGCATCTGTCACCGCACACCTACCCGGTGGCGATCGATCTGCTAGCCCGCGGCCTGGTAACGACCCGAGGCATCGTCACGCATCACGTTCCGCTGACAGACTTCGAGCGCGGCTTCGAGATCGCCGCCCAGCGCGATTCGATCAAGGTCGTGCTGACGACTGAGGAGCCATGACCTCGCTCGAAACCCCAGCGCCTCGCCCAGCGATCAAAGGCGCACCGGCGCGTCGCCAGGCGATGCTGGACTATATCATTCAGGCCGGCTCGGCCCAGGTCGATGAGCTGGCCGAGCGCTTCGGCGTCAGCCGCATGACCGTGCATCGCGACCTCGATGCGCTCTCCGACCGAGGCATGGTCAACAAGCAGCACGGCGGCGTCACCACTCACTCATCCAGCGTGTTCGAGAGCAATTTCGCGCTGCGCTCGCACATCGCGGCCCGAGAGAAGCAGGCGCTGGCGCGAGCGGCACTGGAAGAGATCGCACCCGGCGAAGCGGTGATGCTCGATGACTCCACCACTGCCAGCGAGCTGGCCTCGCTGCTGCCGAGTCGGGAACCGCTGACCGTCATTACCAACGGGCTGGAAAGCATCGAGCGGCTAAAATCCGCCAGTGGCGTCAAGCTGATGACTCTGGGCGGCGACTACCAACCGCGCTTCAACGCCACCTTCGGCCTGCTCTGCGAAAAGACGCTCGCGAGCCTGCGAGCCAACGTGGCCATTCTTTCCGCCTCAGCTATCCTTGGCACCACCGCCTACGTCCAGGATCCGGCCGTGACCCAGATCAAGCGTGCCCAAATGATGGCCGCGGAGCGGAAAATTCTGCTGGTTCACAGCGCCAAATTCGGCAACAGTGCGCTGCATCGCCTCGCCGACTTGGACGAGTTCGACCTGGTGCTGATCGATGCCGGCCTGACGGCCGAGTATTATGGAGAATTGAACGACGCCGGCATCCGCTATCGTTTGATCGAGATTTCGTAGCGAAGCCCATGAACAAAAACCGCCGCGAGCCAGAAGCCCGCGGCGGTGTCATTTCACCAAAAACTCTTCAGCAGAGAATCACTGCTCCAGCACGAACGGCGAGGTGTACTTGTCGACATTGTCCGGAGTGATCAGCAAGCAGTCGAACAGACGTTTTTCATTTTGTACGCCGGTCTCGCCGGTAGTGATGAACTTGTCCGCCATCTGCACCGCCACTTTGGAGAAGATCGCTACCGGTTGCAGCACGGTGTAGGCCAGCTCGCCGGATTTGACGGCGTCGACCGCGTCGGGCGAGCCGTCGAAGCCACCCACGACGATGTCTTTCAGCTTGCCGGCTTCCTTGAGAGCGGCAATCGCGCCCAGCGCCATCTCGTCGTTGCCGCTCATCACGCCCTGGATATCCGGGTGAGCCTGCAACAGGCTCTGCATCTTGTTGTAGCCTTGGGTACGATCCCAGTTGGCGACATCCTCCCCGACTTTCTCGAGATCCGGATACTGACTCAGCACGGTTTCGTAGCCGTTGGAGCGAGTCGCGGCGTTGTTATCCGACGGCGCGCCCTTGAGCTCGACGTATTTGGCCGAATCGCCGACCGTCTGGACCCACTGCTGTGCGCCCATCGCCGCACCCTGCGCGTTGTTGGACACCAGCTGCGCTTTGGCCAGCCCCTGCTCGTTGATTTCCGCGTTGACCAGGAAGACCGGAATACCCGCATCGACGGCCTTGCGTACCGCCCCGACGGAACCGTCGGCGTTGGCCGGATCGAGAATGATCGCCTTGGCCTGATTGGTGATCGCGGTATCGATCTGGCGACTCTCGGTGTTGGTATCCCCTTTGTGGGCGCTGACGTTGGCCTCATACCCCATCTCTTCCGCGGTTTCACGGGCGATCTTGCCCTCCGTGAACCAGTAAGGATTGGAGGTATCGTTGACGATGATCGAGATTAGCCCCTTGTCCTGCGCCATGGCACTTCCGGCGAGTAACGGCGCACTCACGGCGAGGGCTGCGATCAGCAGGCGTTTTCCTGACTTGAACATGATGGATCACCCTTCTTTTGCGGTTGTGTTGATCTGGCTCGTGTTGATCGAACTCGTGTCGATCTAACTTAAGTCGATCAATGCTGTGTTGCCGGCTTACCGGCGGTACTTTCCGACTCGGACGTCACGCGTGCTGCGTCGGCGCTCGAGGATGGAGAAGAGGGATTCGCGGGCGCCTTGGGCCCGGGAGGCTGGGGGTCTGTAGACCGAGGCTCGGAAACTTTACCGGCGCGTTTCTTGCGCCCGCTGTATTGAATGCTGTTGAGCAGAACCGCCAGTACGATCACGGCACCGGTGAACACGGTCTGCCAGTAGGAAGAGACGCCGATGATGACGAGACCGTCGGAGAGGAACCCGATCACGAAGGCACCGAGCAGCGTGCCGCGTACGTTACCGCGACCGCCGGTCAGGGCGGCGCCGCCGATGACCACGCCAGCGATGGCAGTCAGCTCGTAGGTGGTACCGGCGGTCGGACCGGCGGAGGTCAGCTGGGACGACAGTACCAGGCCAGCAATCGCCGCGCAGATGCCGGAGAGCACGTAGACAGAGACCTGAACTCGCTTGACCGGCACCCCGGAGAGCTCAGCTGCCCGCGCGTTACCCCCGGTGGAGTAAACCCAGCGTCCGAAAGGCGTGCGGGATAGCGCTAGCAGCGTGACGATCGCCACCGCTGCCAGAATCAATACCCCCACCGGGACACCAAACAGGCGATTGAAACCCAGCCAGTCGAAGCCGGTATTGCCGAGTTCCGGGTTGCCGCCGAGGTTGTTGAAGGTCAGGCCGTCGGTCATCAGCAGCGCGACGCCACGTGCGACATAGAGCAGCCCCAGGGTGGCGACGAACGCCGGCACCTTGAAGTAGGCGATCAACACCCCGTTGATGGCGCCGATGAAGGCACCGACCGCACAGGTCAGAATGATCACCACCCACACCGGCGGATAGAGCGTGACGCCGAACATGTCGAAGGTCACGCCCTGCATTAGAAAACCGGCAACGACGCCGGCGAGTCCGAGCGTCGAACCCACCGACAGATCGATACCGCCGGTCAGAATGACCAACAGCATACCGATCGATAACAGCCCGAAGATCGCCACATGGGATGACATGGTCAGGAAGTTATTGGTCGAGAAATAAACCGGCGATAGCACCGAGAAGATAATGATGATGGCGATCAGGGCGAAGAAGGCACGCCCCTCGAGTAACAGTCGCCCCAGATCGAAGCCACCACGTTGGCGCTCTGTCGCTTGGCTGTGTTTGGACATGATTCAAAACTCCGTTCTAGGCATCCGTTCAGGCCATCCATCTTGGGCTACCCGTTTTTAAACGACGCGCTGATACAGTGAGATCAGGCGACCACGGCTTCGTGTTTTCGTCAGGCGACAACAGCCTCGCCGGAGGCCGCCATGATCTGTTCCTTGGAAGCGTCGGCACCGAATTCGGCCGCGATACGTCCACGACTCATCACCACGATACGGTGGGCAATGCTCAGGCATTCGCCGACTTCAGAAGTGGAGAAGACCACCGCGAGTCCCTGCTTGGAAGCGCCTTCCGCCAGCAGCTTGAACACCTCGGCCTTGGCGCCGATATCGATACCTCGACTCGGTTCATCGAGCACCACCACGCGTGGGTGAGTCGCCAGCATCTTGCCGATGACCACCTTTTGCTGATTGCCGCCGGAGAGCGAACCGATCTCGGCCTTGGGGCCATCGGTCTTGATATGGACGTTGGCGATCGATTCATCCACTACGCCACGCTCGCGGCTTCCCGAGGTCAGCAACCAGCGGGTGAACGCCTTGATGCTGGCCAGCGACAGGTTCTCGCCCACCGACATGGTCTGCACCAGACCATCGCGCTGACGATCTTCCGGCACCAGTACCAGCCCCTTGCCGATGCGCTCGGCGATGCTCAAGTGCGAGACGTCTTCGCCTTCCAGCACCACTCGACCACCGCTCAACGGCACGCGCCCGGCCACGCACTCGAGCAGTTCGGTTCGTCCCGCGCCCATCAGGCCGTAGATACACACGATCTCGCCCGCGCGAACGTCCAATGACAGGTGATCGACGACCGAGCGCTCCGGCACGGCGGTGTCGGCGACGCTTACGTCCTCGAGCGACAGCGCCACCTCGCCCATGACGTGTCCGGTCGGCGGCGAGCCGAGATCGAAGTTCTCGCCGACCATGTTGCGCACGATCCACTCCAGGTCGATATCCGCACGCTTGGCATAGGCGGTCATCACGCCATCACGCAGCACCACCGCGTGATCGGTAATGGTCAGCGCCTCCTCTAGATGGTGGGAGATATAGACGATCGACACGCCACGGCTCTTGAGGTCGCGAATCACCCGGAACAGCACTTCGACTTCGGTCGCCGACAGCGCCGACGTCGGCTCGTCCATGATCAGGATGCGCGAATCCACCGACAGCGCGCGGGCTATCTCGACGATCTGCTGCTGACCCAGACGCAGATCCTCGACCGGGGTCAGCGGATCGATCGGCTCGTCGAGCTCCTGCATCAAGGCACGGGTCTGACGCGCCTCCTCGGCGTAGTCGATACCGGCGGGTCCTTTCAGCTCGCGGCCCATGAAAATGTTGTCGCGAACGCTGAGATTGGGCGCCAGGCTAAGTTCCTGATGGATGATCGAGATCCCCAGACGCTGCGCATCGGTGGTCGAAGCAAAACGCACCGGCTCGCCCTCCAGCACGATCTCGCCGGAGGTCGGCTGCATCACCCCCGAAAGAATCTTCATTAGCGTCGATTTGCCGGCGCCGTTCTCGCCGAACAGCGTCGTCACCTGGCCCCGATAGACGTCGAAGTTGACCGTTTTGAGCGCATGCACGCTACCGAACGACTTGGCGACATCCCGCGCCGAGAGGACGATGTCGTCGATCGGCTCGTTTGCGGAGGCAGGTCGAATCGAAGAGGAAGCCATCACTGCACCTCCATGCTGACGGGTGTCACCAGCCAGTTCTTCGGATTGATCAACTTGAATACACCGGTCACGCTGACGCTCTTGCCGCTCAGGCTGGGAGTGTCCATATCCGCCAGAACCGCTGTCTTCATTGCCTCGTTGATCGACGCACCCGCGTTCTGGTATTCGATCTGGTTGGTGAACTCACCGAACGAGATCTCGCCGGTAGCGTCGCGCAGGTCGGTGCCATTGATCGCCGGGCCGGTCTGTACGCGAATCGTAATCTCGTCGGGTACGCCGTCGGCAGTCACCGAATAGATGCCTGAACGGGCCTCGCCGAAAGTACCGGTAAAGGTAACCGGCACTACCGGCCCGAAACCCTCGCCAACCCCGTACTTCTGCCCGGCCGCGGTCGAGTCTTCGAGAACGGCGGACGCCAGTTCGCTGGCATCGACGGCACGCTTCTCGATGCTGGCCTGAATATCCGGAAAATGCGCCGCGCCATAGGTATCGGCCGAGAACCCGCCTTCGAGTGCCGCTTCCGAGCCGATCTTCACCACCTTGGTATCCCAGGCCATCACGGCCAGCACCACGACCACACAGGCACCGATGATCAGGCGCCCTTTTAGCTTGTTCGGCGCCGCTTGCCGACTGGCAACTGTTGCACTCATCAATTCGAGCCCTCTTCTGCGAAACTTCTGCTTCCGCTCGTACACGGCCAAGGCGACTAAGCCAATCGTCGCCCGGCGCACAGCAAACTCAGGGGATCAGCACGATCTTCAGTGACTTCGAACCGCTCTTCATCAGCTCGAAACCTTCCTCGTACTTCTCCAGCGGCAACTTGTGAGTCACTACGCCCTCAGTGGGATAGTCGCCATTGCGAATACCCTCGATCACCAGCGGGTAGCAGTACGGGCCCAGGTGCGAGCCAAGCACGTCGAGTTCCTTGCGGTCGGAGATGATGCTCCAGTCGACGCTGACCGGATCCTTGAACACACTGAATTCGACGAAGCGCCCCAGCTTGCGGATCATCGACAGGCCCTGCTCGACCGACTTGGGGTGCCCCGTCGCCTCGATATAGACGTCGCAGCCATAGCCTTCGGTCATCTCCTTGATGATCGAGACCACGTCGTCGCGCTTGGGATTGAGGGTCAGGTCGGCGCCGAATTTTTTAGCCAGTTCCAGGCGGTCATCGAACAGGTCGAGCACGATCAACTTCTCGGCGCCCGATTTTTTGGCCGCGCCGACCATGCCAAGGCCCAGCGTACCGGCGCCGGAAAGCACCACGACATCGCCCAGCTCGATCTTCGCGCGCTGCACGGCATGCAGCGAGCAGGCGTAAGGCTCGATCAAAATCGCCTTCTCCAGCGGCAGTTCCTCAGGGACGTGATAATTGATCGCCTCCTTGGTGAACTTCATGTACTCGGCCATGCCGCCATTGACGTTGTTCTGGAAGCCGTAGAGATCATGCTTCTCGCACATCCAGTACTGACCCCGACCGCAGAAGCGGCAGTTCCAACATGGCACGATCTGTTCGGAGATCACGCGATCCCCGACGGCATAACCCTCGACCTGGGCGCCTACCTTAACCACGCGACCGATGAACTCATGTCCTGGAATCATCGGCGCCTTGATGTAGGCCGGCTGGGTTTCGTCGCCCCAGAAACTCGGCGCGCCATCGTAGGATTTGATATCCCCGGCGCAGATACCGCAGCCCTCGACCTTGATCAGGATTTCCTTGTCATCGATCTCGGGAACCGGCACTTCCTCATAGCGATAGTCGTTGGGCGCATAGGCGACCACCGCCTTCATCGTCTTGGGGATATCGCCAGTGGAAGTCGTTTGCGTGGATGTAGCGGTGGACTCGCTCATGGAAGATCTCCCTGCATAAACACATGATCAAACTTCGGTCATATGTTTTTAGCGCCACCCTTACCCAGACATCAATAGCCAAACCTCTAAGACTTTAGACAAAGTATTTTTTTATTCCCTAAAAACAGTGAGTTATTTTTAACCTGGCAATGCATGCAAGACTAAAGTCGCAAATTTAATTTTCATCGCATCGAGGCAAAATCGTTATTGAAAAAGGACTCAAAAATCATATCTATGATCATATGAACAGCACAAACAAAAAAGGCGCCAACCTAGGCGCCTAGACCGCATGAAATCGTTTTCAGCGATGATCCCGCTCGTAAGCCTCGATCCGATCCACCTTTGGCTGCGACCGACCGCCCGACTCGAACTCGCTCGTCAAGAAAGCCTCAGCAATCGTCTTGGCCAGCTCGATGCCGATGACGCGCGCCCCCATGGTGACGATCTGGGCATCGTTACTCTTGCGCGCACGCTCGGCCGAGTAGGTATCGTGTGCCTGCGCGGCGCGGATACCCGGCACCTTGTTGGCGGAAATCGCCACACCGATGCCCGTGCCGCACATCAGGATGCCACGATCGTAGTGCCCCGCCACGATCGCTTCCGCGACCTTGATCGCTACATCCGGGTAGAGCACCGGCTGGGCATCGTGCGTGCCGAAATCCTCGACTTCGTGTCCCAGCGATCTGACATGCTCGATCATCGCCTGCTTCATCTCATATGCCGCTTCATCACACCCCAGCGCCACTCGCCACTTCTGTGCCATCACTCACCCCCATGCTGTCAATGGCGTCGATAGCCGACGCAATATCATAGTCACACACCGCTCATATGAACAACATGAATTCATATGAGCGAAAAGTAGCGTCTGATATGGAGGAATATCAATGCAACGAGACGCCCATGGATGCCGGCACGCCTGAATCCAGGGGAATGCCGACCATGAAACCCCGCACACATCTCCACCAAAGTCGCATATCGCCACGCTTTCTCATCGCTATGATGATCGCAAGAATCACGCGAAATCAAATGCGCAAACCAAGATCATATTTTCACCGAGTTGTGGCAACAGGACATTCTTGAGCTGCCCAGCTTGGCATCCACTCAATTGCCGGGGAGCGTCGTCCATGACACGTCTTTATAACGATCCTGTGAATTTCGTCGACGAGGCCACTGAGGGTTTCGTCGCCGCGCATGCTCAACGCGTCTGTCAGGTCCCTGGTGGCGTTATCCGCAGCACGCGCAGCGAGCCGGGGACCGTTGCCGTGATCATCGGCGGTGGATCGGGTCACTACCCGGCCTTTGCGGGTCTGGTCGGCCAGGGCCTGGCCCACGGTGCGGTGATGGGAAATCTATTCGCTTCACCCTCGGCGCAGCAGGTCTATAACGTCTGCAAGGCGGCCAACAATGGCGCTGGCGTGCTGCTCAGCTTTGGTAATTACGCCGGTGACGTACTGCACTTCGGTCAGGCGCGGGAACGTTTGATTCGCGAAGGTATTCCCTGCGAGATCGTCGCCGTCATCGACGATGTTTCCAGTGCCAGCCAGGAAGAGATTCATAAACGGCGAGGGATTGCCGGTGACTTGACCGTGTTCAAAATCGCGGCGGCAGCGGCCGAGGCCGGGTATTCCCTCGAGGAGGTCGTGCGCGTCGCGCGCGCAGCCAACTTCCGTACACGCTCGATGGGCGTGGCGTTCGATGGTTGCACCTTGCCGGGGGCAAAAGATGCGTTGTTCCATGTGCCGTCGGGCAAGATGGCGGTGGGCCTGGGCATCCACGGCGAACCGGGCATCAGCGAACAGGAAATCCCCACCGCCGATGCTCTGGCGGAATTGCTCGTCTCGCATCTTCTCGACGAGATCCCCGAGGGGATCGACAGCGCCAAAGGCGCCAGGGTTTCCGTACTGCTTAATGGGCTGGGCTCGATCAAGTACGAAGAGCTGTTCGTGATCTATCGCCGGGTTCATCAACTGCTCAGAGATACCGAACTGGAAATCGTCGAGCCGGAGGTCGGCGAACTGGTGACCAGTCTCGACATGGCAGGTGCTTCGCTGACGCTGTTCTGGCTCGACGACGAACTGGAACGGCTGTGGAAGGCGCCGGCGGACGCACCGGCCTATCGCAAGGGCAGTCTCGAGGCGGCGCCGCCGATCGACGCGTCCAAGCTCGATATTCCCGACGCCGATGCCATCCCCCCCGCGAGCGAGGCGTCGATCGCCGCTGCCCGCTGCCTTTATAGCGCCTTGAGCGCAACGCGCAAGGTCATTGATCAGAACGTGGAAGAGCTGGGTCGTCTAGATGCCATCGCCGGGGATGGCGACCACGGCATCGGCATGCAGCGTGGCGTCGTGGCGGCCGAACTGGCCGCGGAGGATGCCATCAGCCGCAATGCAGGCGCCGGCACCCTGCTACGCTTGGCGGCAGAGGCGTGGGCGGATCGTGCGGGCGGTACCTCCGGCGCCATCTGGGGCGTCATGCTCAACGCCTTGAGCGCGACGCTCGGCGATGACGACGAGCCGACACCGGCGCGTTATGCGCAAGGTATCACCAAGGCCAAGGACGACGTCATGGCATTCGGCAAGGCCAAGCTGGGCGACAAGACGCTGGTCGATGCGCTGGTGCCGTTCAGTGAAGCGCTCGAACGCGCTGTCGCTGCCGGTGACAAGCTCCCGGCCGCCTGGGGCCAGGCCGTCGACGCGGCAGCCACCGCAGCGAAAGCCACTGCGGCATTGAAACCCAAACTGGGCCGTGCCCGCCCGCTGGCTGAAAAAAGCCTGGGCACGCCGGACCCGGGTGCGGTGTCGCTCTCGATGATCGTCGCCGCTATTCAGCCCGTCATCGACCAGCGATGAACCGGTCAGTCATGGGTTAGCTAGCCAAGAGCCGGATAGCCACGAACTGGATAGCCACGAACTGGATAGCCACGAACCGAACGGTGACGCATCGATCAATGGCTAATGAATATGTACCACGAGAACATCATGGCAAAACTCCCGATCACGCTGGGCATCAGCTTCAAGATGTATTTCGGCTACGCCCAGACAGTAAACTGGTGCCGCCAGATCGCAGATAATGTTGCCCATCATTCGGCCATCCAGGATGGCCGGGTATCGCTGTTCGTGCTGCCCAGCTTTCCTGCCCTGCCACCGGTGCTCGAGTGTTTCGCCGGTACACCTATCGGCGTTGGAGGGCAAAACCTGTATCAGTCACCCCACGGTGCTTATACTGGAGAGGTGAGTGGGGCCATGCTGGCCGAGATGGGCTGTCGCTACGTGGAGATCGGCCACGCCGAACGGCGGCGTCTGTTCGGAGAAGATGCCAATGTTGTCGCCGCCAAGACCCAAGTGGCACTGGCCCACGATCTGGTGCCGGTGCTCTGCATCGGCGAGGCTAATCGTGGAGATCCGCGTGATGCCATCACCGATTGCCAGGAACAGATCGATTCGGCACTGTCATTGGCGACACCGCCCCAGCGCTTGCAGCCACTGGTGATTGCCTATGAACCGCACTGGGCGATCGGCGCAGCGGAACCGGCATCGCTTGCCCACATTGCGGCGGTCTGTCAGGGCTTGCGCGACCACCTGTCCCGGCATCCATCTGCTAGGGTGATCTATGGCGGCAGCGCGGGCCCCGGTCTATTGACCCGGTTGGCAGGACAGGTCGACGGTTTGTTCCTGGGTCGATTTGCCCACGACCCGGCCGCCTTCGAGGCGATCGTGAACGAAGCTTCGCTGCTCACGTCAAACTAGTCAGCCGCGCTACACTTATTCAGCTGCGCGGCACTTGTCAGACGTGCAAAACAGGTCAGCCGTATGAGACCGGCCAGCCGCGCTACACTAAGTAGTCGTGTCAAACTGAGAGTCTAGTCGTGTCAAACTGAGAGCCAGATCGCGTCTCGCGCCATCATTTATTCAAGATCTAGGGGATCCGAAAGCCAATGCCATCTCGTCGTCAGCTAGCCAATGCCATCCGTGCGCTTTCCATGGACGCCGTGCAGAAGGCCAACTCCGGCCATCCCGGTATGCCGATGGGCATGGCCGACATCGCGGAAGTCCTGTGGAACGATCATCTCAAGCACAATCCGTCCAATCCGGACTGGGAAGATCGTGACCGTTTCATTCTCTCTAACGGTCACGGTTCGATGCTGCACTACTCGCTACTTCATCTGACCGGTTACGGCCTGCCGATGCAGGAGCTCGAGAACTTCCGCCAGCTGGGATCGAAGACCCCCGGTCATCCCGAACACGGTTATACCCGCGGCATCGAGACCACCACCGGCCCGCTGGGTCAGGGCCTGGCCAATGGCGTCGGCATGGCCATCGCCGAACGCACGCTGGCCGCGCAATTCAACCGCGACGGCCATGAGATCGTCGATCACCGCGTGTGGGTCTTCGCCGGCGACGGCTGCCTGATGGAAGGCATCAGCCACGAAGCGTGCTCACTGGCCGGTACCCTGGGCCTCGGCAACCTCACCGTGTTCTACGACGACAACGGCATCTCGATCGACGGCGAAGTCGAAGGCTGGTTCACCGACGACACCGGCAAGCGCTTCGAAGCCTATCACTGGCATGTCGTTCGCGATGTCGACGGCCACGATGCCGAGCAGATCAATGCCGCCATCGAAGAGGCCAAACGCGTTAACGACAAGCCGTCGATCATCATCTGCAAGACCGTGATCGGCTTCGGCGCGCCCAACAAGGCCGGCAAGGAAGAGAGCCACGGCGCGGCGCTTGGCGAAGACGAAGTGGCCGCCGCGCGCAAGCAACTGGGCTGGGAATATCCGGCGTTCGAGATTCCGGACGAGTACTACCAGGCGTGGGATGCTCGCGACGAGGGCCAGAAGCGCGAAGCCGAGTACGATGCCAAACTCGCAGCCTACACGAAGGCGCATCCGGAACTCGCCAAGGAGCTCAAGCGTCGCTACAGCGGTGAACTGCCGGCCAGTTTCGACGGTGACGCTCTGATCAAGGCGGCGCAGGAAAAATCCGAGACCACGGCTTCACGCAAGGCGTCGTTGGGCGTGCTCAACGAGTTGGGCCCGGACCTGCCCGAACTGTTCGGTGGCAGCGCCGATTTGGCGCCCTCCAACCTGACGCTGTGGAAAGGTGCCAAGGCGATCAGCAAGGAAGATTTCAACGGCGGCTACCTGCACTACGGGGTGCGAGAATTCGGCATGGGTGCGATCGCCAACGGCATCGCCACCCATGGCGGCTTCATTCCCTACGACGCCACCTTCCTGGTGTTCCTGGAGTACATGCATAACGCCGTGCGCATGTCCTCGCTATCGCACACCCGCATCATCCATGTCTTCACTCACGACTCCATCGGCCTGGGCGAAGATGGGCCGACCCACCAGCCGATCGAGCAGTTGGCCGACCTGCGCAACCTGCCGGGCTTGGCGACATGGCGCCCATGTGATGCCACCGAAACTACCGTAGCCTGGGTCGAAGGCTTGAAGCGCGAGACGGGACCGACGGCGCTGATCTTCTCGCGTCAGGATCTGCCGGCGCAGTCGCGAGATGCCGCTCAGTTGAAGGACATCCGCCGCGGCGGCTACGTGCTCAAGGATGCCGAAGGCGGCAAGCCGGAACTCATCCTGATCGCCACCGGTTCCGAAGTGGGCCTGGCCATGGACGCCGCCAAGGAACTCGAAGGCAAGGGCAAGAAGGTTCGCGTGGTCTCCATGCCGTGCACCAGCGCCTTCGACGAGCAGGACGAAAGCTATCGCGAGTCCGTACTGCCCAAGTCGGTCCGCTCGCGGCTGGCGGTGGAAGCCGCCATTCCGTCGACCTGGTACAAGTACGTCGGCCTCGATGGCGATGTCATCGGCATGACGACCTACGGAGAGTCAGGCAAGGCCGGCGACCTATTCAAGCACTTCGGCTTCACCGTCGACAACGTCGTCTCGCGTGCCGAGAAGCTGCTGGGTTGATTCAGGGGCTCAAGCAAGCAACGAAACACCCGGCCAAGGCCGGGTGTTTTTCGTTGGAAGATCGGTTCGAGCGCAGCCAATGCTCAGCTAGCACCTAGTCAGAGTTGTCATCGACGCGCGTCGCTTCGTCCAATCGCAAGATGGTGTGCGCATTGGTGACGCTGGTCGCGAGGGTATCGATAACCCCGGTGCGCAGCGCCCCGAGAATGCCGGCGGCCTTGGTGTTCTCGCTGGCGATGGCAATGACATCGGGGATACGGGCCAGGTCGGTAATCGTCAGCCCGATGACGCGACCCTGCATCGGTGTCATCGACGGCCGGCCATAGATATCGATAAAGTCGTAGCCCATCATGTCGCCGACGGTGCCGGAGAGCCGCGCCTCGGCGGTTTCCTGCGGCGTGAACCAGCCCATGCGCACCATGTTGCTGTTTTCGCTGAGATCGCCGATGCCGATCAGGGCGAGATCGGCACGTCGGGCACGATCCAGCGTCTGACGAATGGTCGGGTTCTCGTGCATCGCATCGCGAAGCTCGAAATTCTGCACCAGCGCCGGCGCGTAAAGGGTCTCGCTGTCACCGCCGAACTTGATCGCCAGCCGTCGGCAGATATGGTCAGGATTCATGTACTCACCGGCCCGTACCGAACCTCCAATGGCGCAGACGAAAGAGCACTGGCGTTGGCCCTGCTCGAAGACGTTGTCCGCCACGGCGCCGACGTTACGACCCATGCCGACGGCGACGATCGCCCCTTCGCTTAGCTGCCGGGAGAGATGATCGGCCACCAGACTGGCCACGTTGGCGCGCTGAACGTCGGAATCGGCATGATCGAGAGCGATCAGTGCGCGCTTGATCCCGAACCGCCGTTTGAGCGCCTGCTCGATCTCGGCGCTGACTGCAGGGTGCTGGCGCACCCGAACGTCGACGATTCCCTCCGCCTGAGCGCGCTTGAGTAATCGCCCCGCTTTGACCCGTGAGATCCCCAGCCGATTGGCGATGACCTCCTGCGTTTCCCCCTCGGTGTAGTAGAGGGTAGCGATTTCCGTCATCAGGGCGATATCGGCGTTCTCGTTGCGCTCGTTCATGCACGCGTCCATGGTTTGAGGAGGTCGAATCGGGCTCACATTTGCCGCCTCACGATACCACAAGGTCCATCGCGTTCGGCTTTCTCGAGCGGCGGGAACGGCGTAGACTATTGGCGGATTGCGGTTCGCCGCGATCGGTTCTCAGGGCGGGGTGAAAGTCCCCACCGGCGGTAATGACTCATCGTGGAAAACACGGCGTCTCAGCCCGCGAGCGCTCGATGGTGTCGCCATCGAGGTCAGCAGATTCGGTGAGACTCCGAAGCCGACGGTGATAGTCCGGATGAAAGAGAATGGCTCCCCTTGCTACGACGATTCGGTCGGCCTTGCGTGGCTATCGGTGATTTTCACCAGTTCACGCCCATGCCAACCGCCTCCCGTGATTTCCAAGCGGACCGCAGCCCTGATTCTGGTTAACCAACGCTCAGGAAACGACCATGAATCAGTCCTATCCGCCGCAGCTCTCCTCCCAGACGCTGTCGCAACGCATCGCCTTCATCCGCGCCGACTGGCACGGCGATATCGTCGGTAACTGTCATAGCGCCTTTTTGGAAACCGTCGCCGAACGGGGTTTTTCGGCCGACCAGATCGATACCTTCACCGTGCCCGGCGTGTTCGAGATTCCGCTGCAGGCCAAGCTGCTGGCGAAGAGCGGCCGTTACGCCGCGATCGTCGCCTCCGGCTTCGTCGTCGATGGCGGCATCTATCGTCACGACTTCGTCTCCACCGCGGTAATCGACGCGCTGATGGCGCTGCAGCTAGAACAGGAAGTGCCGGTACTTTCCGCCGTGCTGACGCCGCATCACTTCCATGAGCACGAGGCGCATACGACCTTCTTTCGTCAGCACTTCCTGACCAAGGGACGTGAGGCCGCCGAAGCATGCCTGACGACGATGGAGAATCTCAATCAGGTGCGTAAACTCAGCGCTGACTGAACCCTCTCCGATATGACGCAAAAAAGCCCACACCTTCGATGATGGCGTGGGCTTTTGCGTTGGTGCAGAGATCAGCTTTCGACTTCGGGCTGACGCCGGTTACGGATGTTGAGATAGATCGCGAAGGCCAGCGATACTGCGATCAGCACCCACAGGAACATCGCAATCGGGCTCTTGGTGAAGAAGATCGAGTAGTTCCCGTAGGACTCCAGGCTCTTGACGAAGTAGATCTCCGCCGACTTGCCCAGAATGAAGCCGATGATCAGTGGCACGGTTTCCAGACCGATCTTGTGCGCGACCCAGCCGAATACACCGAAGAGCAGCAGCGTCCAGACGTCGAACATGATGCCGTAATTGATCGCATACGCTCCGACCACACACATCATGATGATCAGCGGGTAGAGGATGTACTTGGGAACTTCGATCACCTTGGCAATATGGCGAATCGCAAAGTACATGATACCGAACATCAGCACGTTGGCGATGACCAGCGCGATGATGATCAGATACCAGGTATCCATGTTATTGCCGATGAACAGCGGTCCGACCTGGATGCCCTGCAGCGTGAACGCCCCGATCAGGATCGCGGTGGTGGAATCTCCCGGAATGCCCAACGAGAGCAGCGGTACCAATGCGCCCCCTGTCAGAGCGTTGTTGGATGCCTCCGATGAGACGATGCCCTGCGGCGCGCCCTTGCCCATTTGCGAGGAGTCACGCGAGAAGTTCTTTTCCTGGCTGTAAGCCAATACCGACGCCGCACTGCCGCCGACGCCCGGCAGCATGCCGACGAAGGTGCCGATCCCCGAGGAGCGAATCAGATTGGTCAACTGGCCCTTGAAGACGCCGAAAGAGAATTTTTTGCCGCCTTTGAGTGATATCCGTCCGTGCTCACTATCGCCCTTGAACCCAGTCTCGGCGTCGAGCAGCACCGTGGTGAGACCGAAGATACCGATCAGTACCGGCAGCAGTGAGAAGCCGTCGATCAGATAGTACTCCATGAAGTCGAACATCAGACGGGTTTCGCCGTTACCGCCCTCCATGATCGAGTAGGTACCGATCAGACTCAGCCACACGCCCAGCACGCCACTGAAAATACCCATCAGCAAGTTCGAACAGAGCGAGGCGATGACGGTCAGCGCCAGCAGAATAATCAGGAATTTCTCGACGTTGGAGAACTTGATCGCGAAGTCCGCCAGCACCGGGGCGAAGAAGAAAAGCACTGCAGCACTGAACAGACCACCGAAGATCGAGGCGACGATGCCTGTTTTGAGGGCGCGTTCGCCTTCACCCTTTTGGGCCATTGGATAGCCGTCGAACGTGGTACAGATCGACGAGGGCGTGCCGGGAATGTTGAGCAGTACTGCCGGCACCATACCGCCGGAAATGCCGCCGACGTAGAGACCGAGCAGCAGCGCGACGCCATTCTCAAGACCGAAGGCGTAGGTTAGCGGCAGACAGACAGCGACGGCCATGGTCGCGGTCATGCCGGGAATGGCACCGAAAATGATGCCTATCAATGTTCCCGCGGCGATCAGCCCGAAGAACATCGGTGTTAGGTGAGACAGGATATCCATGACGCGAGTCTCCGATGGTCAGGGCAACGTGATGCGAAACAGTTGCGCCAGCACGTACCACGCAATCGCGGGTGCGATCAGTGCGTTCAAGACGATGATCACCACCAGTCGCCGCGACAACTGGCCAACGTACAAAAGCGATAACGAGAACACGAAAACGATCGAGCAGATCAGGAAGCTGTAGCCGGTATTGGGAAAGACATCGCTCAACACGCCCATCATGTAGAAATAGACGGTCGTCAGCGCCAGCGTCCCGAAGAATCGCTTGCGATCGAATTCACCCTCGCGCCCGGCCAGCACGCGACCCGCATGTTTCAGGCCCGGCACCAGCAAGCGGTAGCGAGTCAGTAGAATCACGGCCAGAAGGATGACCAGAATCCAAGTGACGATACGGGGGAAAAAGAGATGCGATTGGTCGAAGTCGATACTCACATCGAGTAGCGACAACCATTGGCTTTCCATGGAAAGCGGCTCCTGCGCCGGGGCGTCGCCGGCAGTATCTTGGGTGGAAACGAACCGTGCCGGCCGGCAATCGCCGGCCGGCACGCCGCAGGATCAACCCTTGAGGTTGTCGATGATGGTTTCGTACTTGTCGTTCTTCTGCTGGATCCACTCCAAAGCCTCGGTCGACGGCTTGAAGTCCGGCACGAGGAACGTGCGCTTGAGCTGCTGCTGGAGTTCGTCTTCCTCGAAGACCTGAGCCAGGGTGTCGTCGATGCAGTCAATCGCCGCCTGATCCATGTCTTTGTTGTAGAGGAAGAAGAACTCCTTGTCGAAGGTGAAGCTCTCGTCGGAGTCCGCACTCATGGGAATATCGACGTTGGCGTACTGCATGAGCTGCTCGCGAGTCGTGTCGCCCATGCCCTCTTCATTGGTCTGGGCGATGGTTTCCTCGGGCGAGGTGAGCCAGACGAAGCGCATCGCTTTCTGGTCGTCTTCCGGCAGGTTGGTGTATTGCTCGTTGGCTTGGACCGAACCATTGATCACATCCACCGCGCCATCGAACAACAGCTGGTTCTTGTCAGCCTGAGAGCCGGTGTTAACCGCGACGATGTTGCTTTCCTTGCCCGGATGCTCGAGACGAACCGCGTTCTTGAGCGCGGAGAAGCCGAGTTCGGAAACACCGCCCGGCTGGATGGCAACACGAACCTTCTTGCCGTTACCGGCTGCGTCGATGATGTCGCTCATCGACTGGTACGGTGAATTCTTGGGTACCAGGTAGGCGTTACCCGGATTGATGGCGAACGTCGGACCGACCTTGTAGTTCTCGAAGATGTCGGGATAGCCGTTCACACCATAGAGATTGCCGAGATAGCTGCCATCGTGGAACACCATGATGGTGTTGCCGCGGCGGTCGCGCTCGAGTGCGCGGAAGGCGCCCATTACGCCCACAGCGTCAACCTTGGCATTGATATCGAGCTTCTCGGCAAGCTGGTCGACGACGATGCTGGACGCCTGATAGGTATCACCACCGGTCGAGGTCGAACCGATGACGACTCGCAGATTGCTCGGTAGCGGACATTCGTCCTGCGCCTGGGCGGAAGCCGATACGCCAATGGCGGCGGAAGCCAGTACGGCCAGGCAGGTTTTGCTCAAAATCGCTTTCATGATGCGTCTCCCTCATACCGTTGTCCCACATTCGAAACGCGAACAGCTGCGTCATCCCGGTGGGAACCAAATGATAGCGTTATCATCGAACACGTCTTGCACGGTAGAGAAAGCGACTTTGTCAGACAATTCAACTTAAGTCTCTAGACTAAAGTGGCACTTTGGCAACGTGAGCAACTTCCTGATATCAGGACGAAAAAAAGCCCGGCGATGGCCGGGCTCTTCTGGTTGACCGCTAACGTCTAATAACAGGCAACCACGATCAGGCGACTGTCACGTCCTTGGAGAGGTAGACATCCTGAACCGTGTTGAGCAGTTCGATACCTTCCTTCAACGGCTTCTGGAACGCCTTGCGTCCCGTGATCAACCCCATGCCACCGGCGCGTTTGTTGATGACGGCGGTACGCACGGCTTCGCCCAGATCGGAATGCCCCTTGGAACCGCCGCCGGAGTTGATCAACCCGGCGCGCCCCATGAACGAGTTGGCTACCTGGTAGCGGGCCAGATCGACCGGATGATCGCTGGTCAGCTCACTGTAGACCTTGTCATGGGTGTGACCGAAACCGATCGCCTTGTAGCCGCCGTTGTTCTCCGGCAGCTTCTGCTTGACGATATCCGCCTTGATGGACGCCGCCAGATGCACCGCCTGGCTGGTGAGGTCGGAGGAGACGTGGTAATCGGTGCCGTCTTTCTTGAACGCCGGGTTGCGCAGATACGACCACAGCACAGTGACCATGCCCAGTTCGTGCGCGCGCTCGAAGGCTTCGCTGACTTCCTGGATCTGGCGGCGGCTATCTTCGGAACCGAAATAGATCGTGGCGCCGACCGCGATGCAGCCCATGTCGTGAGCCTGTTCGATCTGCGCGAACATCGTCTGTTCGTACATCGCCGGCAGCGTCAGGCTCTCGTTGTGGTTGAGCTTGAGCATCATCGGAATCTTGTGCGCATAACGTCGCGCCACGGAAGAGAGCACACCGAGGGTCGAACAGGCACAGTTGCAGCCGCCCTGCAGCGCCAGCTCGAGAATGTTCTTGGGATCGAAGTACATCGGGTTGGGGGCAAACGAGGCGCCGGCAGAATGCTCGATGCCCTGATCGACCGGCAGGATGCTGAGGTAGCCGGTGCCACCCAGACGACCAGTATTGAACAGGGTCTGCAGGTTACGCATCACGTGCGGGCTGCGGTCGTTGTCGGAGAATACGCGGTCGACGAAGTCGGGCCCCGGCAGATACAGGTCTTCTTTCTTGAAGCCTGTGCAGGTATGGCTGAGAAGGCTGTCGGCCTCTTTACCCAGTAACTTGGCAATATCGGTCATGTTGCTTTTCCTCTGTCCTCAAGATGGTACGGGGAATCTCGACTTGACCGCCCCTACCTACCAAAGATGGCTACCCGAGCACTTGCCCGAGCACGGCCATATCGTGTCGCGTTCGAGCATGGCTGATGCCAGCCAGCGGTCCCGCGAATTGAGACCCGGCGAACCCGGTCTCGTGCTAATTCATCGAACCGATGCGCAACCGTTTCACACCGCGTCGTCCATGCTTCGAGCCCTCTCTCCGTCGCGGCGATCATCGACCAGCAGCTAGATTATCGCCAAGAATAAGCGACAATGCGTCGCAGTTCACCTCCATGCACCGTTTCTGCATCGCCTGTCGCCGCCGCAGGACGCCCTGACGGGGGCTACCCCAGATTGTCACGTTTCGTATCCCGGCGGCGCCTGAAAATCGTCATGGGAAAGTCTTGAGCGCTCGTCATCGCCAGATCTCGAACCCCATCACTGCGGGGGGAAGCCCTACGCATTTGGTATGATGCTCGATCTCTTCGGCGATCCGGGATTTCTACGATGTCCGTTCTGCGCGGCTTTTTGTGGCTGCTCGTCTTTTTGTTGCTGGGTCAAACCCTCGTACGGCTGTTTCATATTCCCATGCCCAGCGGCGTGGTCGGCATGCTGTTGCTGACGCTGTGGTTCGGCTACCGCGGTGGGATGAACTCGGATGTCGTTCGAATCAGTCAGCCGCTGATTGCCATGCTGGCGCTTCTGATCATGCCCGGTGTCGTGGAGATATTCTTTGTCGCCGATCAATTTGCCGATCAATGGGCCGCGATCATCACCGCCTTGATTGCCGGCACGCTGCTCAGCGTGTTGTCGAGCCTGCTGCTGATGCGGCGTTACCTGCCTCGGAATGTCGATACGGGCCACGCCGGAGCCGTCGACCATGAGTGATTGGCTCGCGCGACTTTCGCAGTTGCCACAGCAGTGGTTCGAGTCGCCGATTGCCGCCATCGCGTTGACGCTCGGCGCCTATTTCCTCGGCATTCGCCTGTTCAAGCTGATGCGCCGGCCCAGTTGGTGCCCGCCGATGCTGATCGCGGCGATCGTGATTGCCGCGATCATTGCGCTGCTTCCCATCGACATCGACGACTACAACCGCGGCGCCAGCTGGCTGATGCTGCTGCTGGGCCCCGCCACCGTTGCGCTGGCCGTGCCGCTCTACCAGCAGTTGCCGCAGATTCGCGCATTGTGGAAGCCGATTCTGATGACGCTGCCGCTGTCGGCGACGTTGGCCGCCTGCTATGCGGTGATCATCGCCGCCATCATGGGCGCTCCGCAGGACGTGCTCGCCTCACTGGCGCCGAAATCGGTGACGTCTCCCATCGCACTCAGCCTGGCCGAAGAACTCGGCGGCTCGCGGGCACTGTTGATGGGGGCGCTGCTGACGACGGGAGTGACCGCCATTTTCGGGGTGGAATGGCTGAGCCGGGTTTTACGCATTCGCGATCCACGCCTGATCGGCCTGGCGCTGGGCATCAATGGCCACGCCCTGGGCACGGTGCGCGCCTTCGAGATCAATAGTGTCGCCGGCGCTTTCGCTTCGCTGGGCATGAGTCTGACCGGCGCCTTCACCGCCGTCGTGCTGCCGCTCGTCTGGCATCTTTTCTACTGAACATTTTCTTTGCTGAACGTCTGCGGTGATGAACATCGCTTCACATCGCTCCGGTGCCTGACAGCGGCAAAGATCCCGCTACGCTGGTAGTAGTTCGTCGAATTCTTCGACGGCCTTGGCCAAGAAAAGCCACGATGACAGGAAAGTCTCGACAGGAGAAAACCGATGACGATAGCCAGTGATAAAGGTCAGGGAGACCCGACGCTGGTGCTCATGCACTTCTTCGGCAGTTCCCACCATGAGTGGGAGGCGGTTCTGCCGCTTCTCGACGATCGGTATCGAGTCATCACGCTGGACATGCCGGGCTTCGGCCGCGCCAGCGAGGTGGCGGGATTCGACGTCGCCTCGATGACACGACACGTCGAGCAGTGCATCGACTCCGCCGAGCTCGACAACGTCATTCTGGTCGGGCACTCGTTTTCGGGGCGCATCGCGATGACCGTCGCCGCCAATCAACCAGCCTGGCTGCGCGCACTGATCCTGGTCGCGCCTTCTCCGCCGGGGTCGCAATCGATCGGCGACGAGGAACATCGATTCCAACTGAATTTCGATTTCAGCGAGGCCCAGGCGCGCCAGTTCATCGACGGCGCCAGCGAAGTTTCACTCGCGCCGACGCTTTATCAGCAGGCGGTGGAAGATGCCATCAACACCAATCCGGCGGCGTGGCGCGCCTGGCCGACGACGACCTACGCCGAGGATTGGCGCGAGACCGTCGGCAAGCTGCCCTACCCGGCCTGGGTGCTGGTCGGCGACAAGGACCCATCGTTGCCACCCGAGATCCAACGCACAGAGGTGATGCCGCATCTTCCACAGGGTAAGCTCGAGGTGTTTGCTGGCTACGGTCATCTGCTGCCCATGGAAATGCCGGAAACGCTGGCAGAGCAGCTCAACGCGATCGCCGCCCAATTGAGCGCCAGCCGCTGAGCGACGAAAACTGAACCGAATCAGCCGGCCGGTGCCCGGCCAGTCAGCGCGACACAGAGACCGAGCAACCACGGCAGAGATGTGTACTCCGACGTCGGCTCTGTACCGGACACTGGCGACGCGCCGAGTAGCCGGAAAAGCTCGGCGAGGCGCTTCGCCGTCTCCGCTGGACCCGCCGTATACTCGGTCGTAACAACGGTCGTCGGCACGCGGACCTGCCCGCCCCACCCGGCCAGCTGTTCCGCAAATACCAGGCCAGCAGAGCCGATGTAGGGACAGCCATCGACGTGCGCGCGCGTCACATCGAGCAGCGCTTGCGCGCCTTGTAGTCGCGCCATTCGCACCACGATACGCATCGCAACCTGAATCGCTGGGCCGACCTCACCATCGAGACAGCGTCGATCCTCAGGCGAGAGCGCGAACCCATCGTTAGCTGCCGCGACCGGGTCCGGCTCGTACCCCAACTCTCCGCCGGCCGTCACGTTGGCAAGGCCCGCCAGGCGCGGACCGCTCAACACGAGTCGTCGGCCGCGATAGAGCGTGATGAGATGAGCCGCCTGCGCCATGGCAAAACGCGCGTCGTCCAGCACCACGATCGGTACCGAAAGCGACAGCACCTCTTCGGTGGCGATGGCTCCCAGAGCGATGATGGCATCGATCCGGTTGAGCACGATCAACGCCGGTGCCTGCCCGGCGTGAATCGCCTCCAGCAGCAACACGCTGTCGGTACACGAACCGCGCCCGTGGGGAATGACCAGCACCCGCTCGGTGATACATTCACCACACAACGGGTGATGGCGATCGATCACCTCGCCCCGGCCTGGATCCACTCCGCCCCATAGGCTGAGCGGCACCGAACTGGCCAAGACCAAACCGCTGCCCTCGCCTTCGACCGGACATTCGGTGGCGGAGAGATAGAACGACAGCGATTCGAGACGGCGCATCACGGCGATATCGTCCGAATATGTGCCGACGACATCGTCCGCGGAACGGAAAAATTCTTGGCATCAGGCATCTAAAAAGAAGCCTCCGGCATGAGGGAGATCGTTTTAAACTATGAGGCGGCCAGCATTTCGTCCAGTGTTTTAGACTGACACCCTTCTCCTTCTCGGCCCTCCTATCGGCCGACTCACACCTCGCTCTCGGCTCAAACTCGGCTCGCCCTGAGCGAATGCGCTAAGATGGTCGACCTCGACACTGTCCTCAACGTTGGGTTACCGATTCGCCCATGACCTATCGCGTCGCCATCAACGGCTACGGCCGCATCGGCCAGAGCGTGCTGCGTGCGCTGATCGAACGTCCCGATCTGCCGCTGGAGATCGTTGCCATCAACGAGCTCTCCGATCTCGAGACGATCGCCTATCTGACGCGCTACGACACGACTCATGGACGCTTTCCCGGCCGTGTCGAAGCGCGCGACGGCTGCCTGATCGTCAACGGCCGCACTATTCGCGTGCTTAACGCTGCCGAACCGGAAGCGCTGCCGTGGGACGAGCTCGGCATCGATCTGTTGCTGGAGTGTTCGGGTAGTTTCAAGGACCGAGCCACTGCCGAGCGCCACCTCCAGGCCGGCGCGCCACGGCTGCTGTTTTCCCAGCCGGCGGAAGCCGACGTCGACGCCACGATCGTCTACGGCGTCAATCAGGATGCGATCGCCCGCGATATGCGCATCGTCTCGTCGGCCTCGTGCACCACCAACTGTCTGGTGCCGATTCTCAACGTGCTGGAAGCCAGTTTTGGTGTGTCCCATGGCGTCACCACGACCATCCACTCGGCCATGAACGATCAGCCGGTGATCGATGCCTACCACAATAGTGACCTGCGTCTGACTCGCTCGGCCCTGCACTCGATCATCCCGGTGGATTCCGGCCTGGCACGCGGTATCGGCCGGCTGATGCCGCATCTGGCGGGTCGTTTCGAATGTCTTCACGTCCGGGTACCGACGATCAACGTCTCGGCCATGGATTTATCGATCTCGCTGGAGCGCGATACCGACGCCGCTGCGGTCAACGCCTGCCTGGCGGCCGCGAGCCGTGAACGCTATCCGGGACTGCTCGGCATGACCTACGAACCGATGGCCTCGGTCGACTTCAACCACGATCCGCGCTCGGGTATCGTGGATGCCACTCAGACCCGCGTGGCCGGCGGCCGCCTGCTCAAGCTGCTGTGCTGGTTCGACAACGAATGGGGCTTCGCCAACCGGATGCTCGACGTCGCTCATCACTGGCTCGAACTGTCATCTTCCGTCTCCAAACCCGTCACCTTCTCAGGAGAGGGTATTTAAGAAACAGGCGAACGAAGACGAGACAAGGCGAAACCGGATGAAACAGCGCAGTTTACGAGTAGTAAATGAGCATGTTGAAGAGGGTTTCAACGCCGTATCGGCGAGTGCAGCCCTTTATTAAACACCCTCTAAGGAAAGGATCTCATGACCGTACTAAAAATGTCTGAACTGGATCTCTACGGGAAACGCGTCCTGATCCGCGAGGATCTCAACGTGCCCGTCAAGAACGGCAAAGTCACCAGCGATGCGCGTATCCGCGCCTGCCTGCCGACCATTCAGGCCGCGCTCGATGCTGGCGCCAACGTCATGCTGATGAGCCACCTGGGGCGGCCGACGGAAGGCGAACCGGCGGATGAGTTCTCGCTGGCGCCGGTGGCCGAGCATCTCTCCGACCTGCTCGGCAAGCCGGTTCGGCTGGAAAAAGACTATCTCGAAGGCAAGGTCGAGATCGCCGACGGTGAAGTCGTGCTGCTCGAGAACGTACGCTACAACAAGGGCGAGAAGAAAGACGACGAAGCGCTGGCCAAGGCCTACGCCGCCCTCTGCGATATCTACGTCATGGACGCCTTCGGTACCGCTCACCGCGCCCAGGCGTCTACCCATGGCGTGATTCGATTCGCGCCGCGGTCCTGCGCCGGCCCACTGCTGGCCAACGAGCTCGACGCCCTGGAAAAGGCGCTCAGCAAACCCAAGCGCCCGATGGCCGCCATCGTCGGGGGTTCCAAGGTTTCCACCAAGCTCGACGTGCTCTACTCGCTGTCGGAGAAATGCGATCAATTGATCGTCGGTGGCGGTATCGCCAATACCTTCATCGCCGCGGCCGGCTACGGCGTGGGCAAATCGCTCTATGAAGCGGACCTGGTCGCCAAGGCCAAGGAACTGATGGATAAGGTCGAGATCCCGCTCCCGACCGATGTCGTCGTCGCTACCGAGTTCTCTGAATCCGCCGCAGCGACGGTCAAGCCGGTCGATCAGGTCGGTGACGACGAGATGATCCTGGATATCGGCCCGGAGACCGCCAAGCATCTCGCCAGCCTGCTGGATAACGCCGGCACCATCCTCTGGAACGGTCCGGTCGGTGTGTTCGAAATCGATCAGTTCGGCAAGGGTACCGAAGTACTGTCGAAGGCCATCGCTAACAGTCAGGCGTTCTCCATCGCCGGCGGCGGCGACACCCTGGCCGCGATCGACAAGTACGGCATCAGCGATCAGATATCTTACATTTCCACGGGCGGCGGCGCCTTCCTCGAATACGTCGAAGGCAAAACCCTGCCCGCCGTGGCTGCACTGGGGAAAGCCGCGCTGGGAAAATCCGCTGGCTGATCTGGCCAACGACTTTCATTCAACATCTCAAGGAGTTCGCGTGCCAGGGAAGGCGGCGCCATCCAAAACCTCGAAGCTCGATATCTCCGGTCGCGTCTCTTCGGCACGACCGGCGTTGGGCATTCTGCTGGCCGGTGCACTCTGGGGTTTCTACTGGTTTCCCATTCGTCGGCTCGAGGCGCTTCAGCTCGGCGGTGTCTGGGGTTCGCTGATCATTGCCGCCACAGCGTGCGTGATCCTCTCTCCTTGGGCGTTTGTCCATCGCCGCCGTCTCGCCCGCTTATCCCGGCTGGGTATTGCCTCGGTCACATTGGGCGGCGCGGCCTTCATGCTCTACTCCGTCGGCCTGGTTCACGGCCAGGTCGCCGTGGTCATTTTACTGTTTTACCTGACGCCAATCTGGAGCACGCTGATCGAACGGCTGTGGTGGCGCTGGCCGCTGACCGGACGACGCATCACGGTCATCATTGTCGGTGTAGCTGGGCTGGGATTGGTACTCGGCGCCAGCGGTTCGCCGCTGCCCCATAGCATCGGTGACTGGCTGGGGCTGGCTTCCGGCCTGCTGTGGGCAATTGCCTCCAGCGGCATTCGTTCACATAACACCCTCGGGCCTGGAGAAGGTAGCTTCCTGTTCGCGGTAGGTGCCCTGATCACGGCTCTGCTGCTGGCGCCGTTTCTCTCTCCCTGGCCTGGGCTTCCGCCGATCCAGAGCTGGTGGCGTGCGGCTGGCTGGATTGTTGCCGCCGCCGGCCTATGGTGGTCGGCATCGTTGGCGATTCTGGTATGGGCGGCAAGATATCTGTCACCGGCGCGCCTCGGCATCCTGATGATGAGCGAGGTGCTGGTCGGCGTCTTCTCGGCGGCGCTGTTGGCCAATGAGCCACTGACTTGGCTACAGGGTGTCGGCGCGGCGCTAGTGATAGCCGCCGCCGTGCTGGAAGTATTACCCGCGAAAGGCAACGCCTGAGCATTTGCGCTGCGCGTCGTCGTGGCCGTTCAACGAAAAAGCCGGCTACAGGAGCCGGCGATTCATCATTCATGGCGGAGAGGGAGGGATTTGAACCCTCGATACCCGCGAAGGTATGCCGCATTTCGAGTGCGGTGCATTCGACCACTCTGCCACCTCTCCTTGGCGAGATTCGCGCCAAACCGAGAGACCTACGCTCGAAGCGTCGGATCTCGGCTTGCGATCATCCCGCGGCGGAAAAATAACAGAAAAGCATCGAAACGTTAACTTCACGACCTAGATATTCGATCTTTCCAACGACTACCGATTCAATCCGCCGCCTGCGTCTCGTCCTGACTGCTTTCCGCTAGCGCACGCTTCACCACGCCCTTCTGCTTCATTCGAGCGAGAAAGTCCTCGACGTAACGCGTGACCGTGTCCGAGGCCTGCGCCTTGCGCACCGCCATGCACTGCTCGATGACAGTGAAACGCCCTTTCAGCACTCGATAGCCGGGCATCGACTTGGCATAGGCCGCGAGCGGTTGACGCACGCCGGCGGCGGCATCCAGTTGCTGTTCGACGAACAGCTCGATGGCCGCCGCCGAGGTGGCGGCACGCACCAGACTCGCATGCTTTAGCGCCCGCGTCAGATAGAGATCGTAGGCCGCGCCCTTGCCCACCGCGATACGAATATCGTCCCGGTCCAGCTCGTCGACCTCCCGAAACGGTGCAGCTTCCGGTACCAGATAGGTGCCTTCGATGACGACGTAGGGGTCGGTGAAGTGGATCTTCTCGGCGCGCACCGGGTCGCGGGCGAGAAAGCCGATTCGCCAGGCATCCTCGTCGATCGCGGCGAACACGTCACCGGCACCGTCGAAAGTGGCAAACTCGGCTTCCACGCCAAGCTCGGCCGCCAGCGTCCGTGCCAGCACCGCCGAGACACCGGCGGGCTCACCGTCTTTCCCGCGCTGCGCGAGCACGGTATTGCCGTAATTGATGGCCACACGCAGTCGACCGGCCGGGGCCAGCGCCTCGATGACTGTAGATTGTTCATCGCTCATGTAACGTTCCTCAAAAGGAGAACAGGCAAGAATAATGACTCACCGCCCGTCTCAGTTCTGGGTTTTGGCTCTGGCCGCCTGCATGCGGCGACGCAGGATCGGTCCCACGATCACCGGCAGCAGCAGACCGATGATCGCCACCGCCCACAGCCCGATGGAAAGACCGCTGCTCCACAGGATCGACCAGTCGCCGTCGGAGATCTGCATCGCGTGACGCAGGTTCT